>ERZ1463034.16-NODE-16-length-64041-cov-21.376614_pt1 | contig 64041 bp, 62 predicted proteins | sample MGYA00564480_ERZ1463034 | MGnify/ENA primary metagenome ERZ1463034 (study PRJEB39244, sample SAMEA3635122) | Helicobacter pylori | study: EMG produced TPA metagenomics assembly of PRJEB11511 data set (Assembly of a 5300-year-old Helicobacter pylori...
GAACACTCTTTCCCTACACGACGCTCTTCCGATCTAGGTGGCGCCGCTGTTCGAGGAGTGGCTGGCCGCGCATTACCCGCAGCGCGCCGCCCATGTGATGAGCCTGGTGCGCCAGGTGCGCGGCGGGGAGGTGTATGACAGCCGCTTCGGCGTGCGCATGCGCGGAGAGGGGCCGTTTGCCGATCTATTGGCGCAGCGCTTTCGCAAGGCAATCAAGCGCCTGGGGCTCGACCGTCGGGAAGGCTTCAACCTGGATTGCACGGCGTTCTGCCCACCGGGCAGGCAGATGGCGTTGTTGTAGACTATCGAGCAAATATGCGCCGGCCCTGTAGGAATAGTCGCGTTTTGACATCACTGAAACCCGCGATCTAGAGCGGTTCATTCAGTTTGAGTTAAGTTTCGACGGCTACTTTGTCCAGCGAGTGACTGATGAGTCGGAACCCGGCTTTGTGGCGTTCCAAAACTATTTCATCGGCCCGGCGTCGAATTGACCTGAACCCTCCCTGCATTAATCAAGAGGATGCATCATGAGTGACAAGGATAAACAGCCGTTGGCTGCGTCGGCTTCAGCCGCTCAAGTGGCGGAGTCCGCCGATGCAGCGCTAAAGCACATCGTTGACGGCTTTTTGCATTTCCATCACGACGTCTTCCCTCAGCAAGAAGAGCTCTTCAAGAAACTCGCCACGGCCCAGAACCCGCGAGCGATGTTCATTACCTGCGCCGACTCGCGCATCGTGCCCGAGCTGATTACCCAGAGCTCGCCCGGCGACCTGTTCGTGACCCGTAACGTCGGCAACGTGGTGCCACCCTACGGGCAGATGAACGGCGGCGTTTCCACCGCCATCGAATACGCGGTCCTTGCCCTGGGCGTGCAGCACATCATTGTGTGCGGGCACTCCGACTGCGGCGCGATGCGTGCGGTGCTCAACCCCGCGAGCCTGGAGAAGATGCCGACGGTCAAGGCCTGGCTGCGTCACGCCGAAGTCGCCAAGACCATGGTTCACGACAACTGCGATTGCGCCAATGAAGGCGAGAGCATGAAGATGCTGACCGAAGAAAACGTCATCGCCCAGTTGCAGCATTTGCGCACCCACCCTTCCGTGGCCTCGCGCATGGCCAATGGTCATTTGTATATCCATGGTTGGATCTACGACATCGAGACCAGTGAAATCCGCGCCTACGATGCGGAAAAGGCGGCGTTTCGACCGCTGAACGGCACCGAGCCGATCCCCTCCGCGACGCCTAAAGCGCGCTTCTAACACACTTCCCTGCCGGGTAAAGCGGTGGCTGCCATGGATGCAGCCAGGCTTTGCCGCGCCCGGCGAATGCCTCGGGAGAGTCATCATGCGTGCTGCTCAATTAAAAGCTGTATTACCTCGGGAGCTGCTGGCTTCCGTGGTGGTGTTTCTGGTCGCCCTGCCGTTGTGCATGGGGATCGCGATCGCGTCCGGCATGCCGCCGTCCAAGGGCCTGATCACCGGGATTATCGGTGGCCTGGTGGTGGGCTGGATGGCGGGTTCGCCACTGCAAGTCAGCGGGCCGGCGGCGGGTTTGGCGGTATTGGTGTTTGAGCTGGTGCGCCAGCACGGCATGCTGATGCTCGGGCCGATCCTGCTGCTGGCCGGCTTCCTGCAACTGGTGGCCGGGCGTTTGCGTCTGGGTTGCTGGTTCCGTGTCACGGCGCCCGCGGTGGTCTACGGCATGCTGGCGGGGATCGGCGTGCTGATTGTGCTGTCGCAGGTCCATGTGATGCTCGACGGTGCGCCCAAGCCATCAGGGCTGGATAACCTGGCGAACTTCCCGGCCGCGCTGGCCGAGGCGATTCCTACCCTGGGCGGCGGCCTTGGTTGGCAGGCCGGTTTGCTGGGTTTGTCGACCATGCTCGTGATGTACCTGTGGGATAAGTTCCGCCCGCAACCGCTGCGGTTTGTGCCGGGCGCCTTGTTGGGGGTGGGCCTGGCAACGGTCACCAGCCTGGTGCTGGCGTTGCAGGTCAAGCGCGTGGAGGTTCCGGAAAACCTCGCCGACGCCATTGATTGGCTGCGTCCCAGTGACCTGCTGAACCTGGCCGACCCTCAATTGTTGATCGCCGCGTTCGCCGTGGCGTTTATCGCCAGTGCCGAAACCCTGCTTTCCGCCGCAGCGGTCGACCGTATGCACAGTGGTCAGCGTTCCGATTTCGATAAGGAATTGTCCGCTCAAGGTGTCGGCAACATGCTCTGCGGCCTGGTCGGCGCCTTGCCGATGACCGGCGTGATCGTGCGCAGCTCGGCCAACGTGCAAGCCGGGGCCACCACGCGCTTATCGGCGATGTTCCATGGCGTGTGGCTGCTGGGGTTCGTGCTGTTGTTGTCGAGCGTGTTGCAAAGCATTCCGGTGGCGAGTCTGGCGGGCGTGCTGGTGTACACCGGGATCAAACTGGTGGACGTCAAGGCGTTCCGGGCCTTGGGCCGCTACGGGCGGATGCCGATGTTTACCTATGCGGCCACGGCGCTGGCGATCGTCTTTACCGACCTGCTGACCGGCGTGCTGGTGGGCTTCGGGCTGACGTTGCTGAAACTGGCGTTCAAGGCTTCGCGTCTTAAAATCAGTCTGATCGATTTGCCTCAGATCGGCGAAATGGAGCTGCGTTTGAGCGGTGCGGCGACCTTTCTGAAAGTGCCGGCGTTAACCCAGGTGCTGTCGACGGTGCCTGCGGGAACCACCGTGCATGTACCGCTGAGTAACTTGAGTTACATCGACCACTCTTGCCTGGAGTTGCTGGAGGAGTGGGGCCGGGCCAATGCGGCCAAGGGCGCGAAGCTGGTGATTGAGGCGCGGGGGTTGAAGCGTCGGCTGGAAGGACGGGTGCGGACGACGACGGGGATCGGTTCGGCGCCGGTTACCAACTGACGGAACCGGAGCAAAAATGTGGGAGGGGGCTTGCCCCTTCCCGCATTTGTTTCGCGTCAGGCCGGCTGATCCAGCTCCAACTCAACGCCCAGCTTGCGTGACAGGCACGGCCAGCGCTTCCATGCCGCTTCCGTTGCCACGCTTTTGAGCTGCTCGCGATACGCCTCGACCGATTCCAGCGCAAAGCTGTCTTCGTCGAGCATTTCATCCACCGCATGGTGGACGGCTTCGTCCAACTGGTTGGCAAATGTCTCGCCGATCAGTTGATGGGCAATCAGGTTGGCCACGGTCGTATCCGCCGGAATCAACGGTTGGCCGAAATGCTTGATATACAGGTCATTGACCTCTTCAACCAGACGATGGGCCAGGTAGGCCTCGTCCAGCAGGCCGTCGAGGCCAATATGCCCCGCCAGAATCGCTGGCGGTTGCAGGAAAAATTGCTCGGCGATCTTCAGTACCGGCTTAACCTGGCTTTCGATGCCGGCCTCGCGGGCTACGTCGTTGGCGGCGTCCAGTAGGTCCGGGACGAGGTCGACGTAGGCAGTGACAAAGCGGGTCATGACGATGTTGCGATCCCCTTCCGCCAGGGTGATGGCCGGATGCAGGTGCGGCAATTGTTTCTCGAGTTGCTGGGCCAGTTGGCCAGTGCTGGCTTCGTGTTGATGGGCAAGGGAAATCTGCTCGCGCAATGCGGCGGTGTTCATGAAAGCTCCAGTGAAGCAGGCGTAGGAAAAGGGAAAGGACAAGGTAGTTCGTTTATACGAGCGTCTAAGACGCATTTGTCATAATTATTTCATGGTTATGCACCGCGGTTATATCGAATTGCCATCGTTCGTCGGATAAACGATTCCGTCCCCGACTTTATGGGCTCCGTCCGTCTGTTTTAGCTCATTTGCCCCCGCACATTGCGGGGTTGCAGGTGCTGTCTATACTCGGTTTTGTACGCGATTAGCTGATGACGCCAGACTGCATAAGCAGGTGAGGCTAAGCGGTTGTAAGCAGTATGGAAGCCGCGCCCTTCGCCGCAGGTGCAAACCGGCGGGATAACAAGAACGATAAGGGGAACCCGCAATGACGCGACATCCACATGTTTGGATGGGCCTCCTGTTGTGGTCAGTATTCGGTCAGGCGCATGCCGCCTGGACAACGAATATGGCGCCAGGGGCGACAGAAGTCAGTCACGCTGTGTTCGACCTGCACATGACCATTTTCTGGATCTGTGTGGTGATCGGCATTGTCGTATTTGGCGCGATGTTCTGGTCGATGATCCTTCACCGCCGGTCTACGGGCCAGGTGGCAGCCAAGTTCCACGAAAGCACCACCGTGGAAATCCTCTGGACCGTAGTGCCCTTGCTGATCCTGGTGGCCATGGCCATCCCGGCGACCAAGACCCTGATCAACATCTACGACAGCACGGAATCGGATATCGATATCCAGATCACCGGCTATCAGTGGAAGTGGCATTACAAATACCTCGGCCAGGATGTGGAGTTCTTCAGCAACCTGGCCACGCCTGCCGAGCAAATCCATAACCAGGCCACCAAGGGCGAACATTACCTGCTGGAAGTCGACCAACCGCTGGTGTTGCCGGTGGGGGCCAAGGTGCGTTTTTTGGTGACCGCTGCGGACGTGATCCACTCCTGGTGGGTGCCGGCCTTTGCGGTCAAGCGCGACGCGATCCCCGGTTTCATCAACGAGGCCTGGACCCGTGTCGAGAAGCCCGGCATCTACCGGGGCCAGTGCGCCGAACTGTGCGGCAAGGACCACGGCTTCATGCCTATCGTGGTCGAGGTCAAGTCCAAGGCCGATTACGACACCTGGCTTGGCGAGCGCAAGGCCGAGGCCGCCAAGCTCAAGGAGCTGACCTCCAAAGAGTGGACGCGCGAAGAGCTGGTGGCCCGTGGCGACAAGGTCTACCACACCACCTGCGTGGCCTGTCACCAGGCCGAAGGCCAGGGCTTGCCGCCGATGTTCCCGGCGCTCAAGGGCTCGCCGATCGCCACCGGCACCAAGGAAGACCACCTGCACCGCGTCTACTTCGGCAAACCGGGGACCGCCATGGCGGCTTTCGGCAAGCAGCTCTCGGAAGTGGATATCGCCGCAGTGGTGACCTACGAGCGCAACGCCTGGGGCAACAACAAAGGCGACATGGTCACGCCCAAAGACGTGCTGGCTCTGAAACAGGCGCAAAGCAAATGACAACCTTCATTGGCTGCGCCCTGAACCGCCCCGCCCACTCGTTTGCAGGAGAACGGCCATGAGCGCTGTGATCGATGACCATGGCCACGCCAGTGACCATGCCCACGGCCCCGCCAAAGGTTTGATGCGCTGGGTGCTGACCACCAACCACAAAGACATCGGCACGATGTACCTGTGGTTTGCCTTCACCATGTTCCTGCTCGGCGGTTCGTTCGCCATGGTGATCCGCGCCGAGCTGTTCCAGCCCGGCCTGCAGATCGTCGAGCCGGCGTTCTTCAACCAGATGACCACCATGCACGGCTTGATCATGGTGTTCGGCGCGGTGATGCCGGCGTTCGTCGGCCTGGCCAACTGGATGATCCCGCTGATGATCGGCGCGCCAGACATGGCCCTGCCGCGCATGAACAACTTCAGCTTCTGGCTGCTGCCGGCGGCGTTCCTGTTGCTGGTCTCGACCCTGTTCACCCCGGGCGGCGGGCCGAATTTCGGCTGGACCTTCTACGCCCCGCTCTCCACCACCTACGCCCCGGAAAGCGTGACCTTCTTCATCTTCGCCATCCACCTGATGGGTATCAGTTCGATCATGGGCGCGATCAACGTGGTCGCCACCATCCTCAACCTGCGCGCACCGGGCATGACCCTGATGAAAATGCCGCTGTTCGTATGGACCTGGCTGATCACCGCCTTCCTGCTGATCGCGGTGATGCCGGTGCTGGCCGGTTGCGTGACCATGATGTTGATGGACATCCACTTCGGCACCAGCTTCTTCAGTGCGGCCGGCGGCGGTGACCCGGTGCTGTTCCAGCATGTGTTCTGGTTCTTCGGCCATCCCGAGGTGTACATCATGATCCTGCCGGCCTTCGGCGCCGTCAGTTCGATCATCCCGACCTTTTCGCGCAAGCCGCTGTTCGGCTACACCTCGATGGTCTACGCCACGGCGAGCATCGCGTTCCTGTCGTTCATCGTGTGGGCGCACCACATGTTCGTGGTCGGCATTCCGCTGGTGGGCGAGCTGTTCTTCATGTACGCCACCCTGCTGATTGCCGTACCGACGGGGGTGAAGGTGTTCAACTGGGTCAGCACCATGTGGCAAGGCTCGCTGACGTTCGAGACGCCGATGCTGTTCGCGGTGGCGTTCGTGATCCTGTTCACCATCGGTGGTTTTTCCGGCTTGATGCTGGCCATCGCTCCGGCGGACTTCCAGTACCACGACACCTATTTCGTGGTGGCGCACTTCCATTACGTACTGGTGCCTGGCGCGATCTTCGGCATCTTCGCTTCGGCCTACTACTGGCTGCCGAAATGGACCGGCCACATGTACGACGAAACCCTGGGCAAGCTGCACTTCTGGCTGTCTTTCGTGGGCATGAACATGGCGTTCTTCCCGATGCACTTCGTCGGGCTGGCCGGCATGCCGCGCCGGGTGCCGGATTACAACCTGCAGTTCGCCGACTTCAACATGGTCTCGTCCATCGGCGCCTTCATGTTCGGCGCCACGCAGATATTCTTCCTGTTTATCGTGATCAAGTGCATCCGCGGCGGCCCGCCAGCGCCGGCCAAGCCATGGGACGGGGCCGAAGGCCTGGAGTGGAGCGTGCCCTCGCCCGCGCCGTATCACACCTTCACCACGCCCCCGGAGATCAAATGAACCGGTTTGCACAAATCCCCTGTGTGAGGGAGCTTGCTCCCGATAGCGGTGTGTCAGTCGACACCTTCATTGGCTGTAAGGCCGCCATCGGGAGCAAGCCCCCTCCCACACCGTCGGGTGATCGCCATGGCTGACTCCGTGCCGCTCAAGCGCCTGGTCACCCGCCTGCTGATCCTGGTGTTGGCGATGTTCGCCTTCGGCTTTGCCCTCGTGCCGATCTACGACGTGATGTGCAAGGCGTTCGGCATCAACGGCAAGACGGCCGGGCAATATGAAGGCGAGCAGATCGTCGATCCGTCGCGCCAGGTGCGGGTGCAATTCCTGTCCACCAATGCCATCGACATGGTCTGGGAGTTCCATTCCAAGGCCGATGAGATCGTGGTCAACCCGGGCGCGGTCAACGAGATGCTCTTCGTGGCCTACAACCCCAGCGACAAGCCGATGACTGCCCAGGCGATCCCGAGCATTTCCCCGGCCGAAGCGGCAATGTACTTCCACAAGACCGAGTGTTTTTGCTTTACCCAGCAAGTGCTGCAACCCGGTGAGCGCATCGAAATGCCGGTGCGCTTCATTGTCGATCGCGACATGCCCAAGGATGTGAAGCATTTGACCCTGGCGTACACGCTGTTTGATATCACCGCGCGCCAACCGCCCGTGGCTGTCCATAGCGGCGGCTAGCTACTGTTTGCCCGCTCAATCAGGAGAGCGAATACATGTCGACTCATGATACGTACTACGTACCAGCGCAAAGCAAATGGCCGATAATTGCGACGGTTGGCCTGCTGGTCACCGTGTATGGCCTGGCCGTGTGGTTCAACGACCTGAAGGCCGCCCGCCCGGAGTCCCACGGGCCGTGGATCTTTTTCGTCGGCGGCTTGCTGCTGGCCTACATGCTGTTCGGCTGGTTCGGCGCGGTGATCAAGGAAAGCCGCGCAGGGTTGTACAGCGCGCAGATGGACCGCTCGTTTCGCTGGGGCATGACGTGGTTCATCTTTTCCGAAGTGATGTTCTTTATCGCGTTCTTCGGCGCGCTGTTTTATGTGCGGCATATGTCGGCGCCGTGGTTGGCGGGCGAAGGCTCCAAAGGCGTCGCGCATATGCTGTGGCCGAATTTCGAGTTTGCCTGGCCGCTGCTCAACAACCCTGACCCCAAGCTGTTTCCCGCGCCGGAAGGCACTATCAGCCCGTGGGGCCTGCCCCTGGTCAACACCATCCTGCTGGTGAGTTCCAGCGTGACCATCACCATCGCCCACCATGCCCTGCGCAAAGGCCATCGTGGCGCGCTGAAAATCTGGCTGGCGCTCACGGTGCTGCTGGGCCTGTGCTTTCTCGGGTTCCAGGCCGAGGAATACATCCACGCCTACAAAGAGCTGGGCCTGACCCTGGGCTCCGGCGTGTACGGCGCGACTTTCTTCATGCTCACGGGTTTTCACGGTGCCCACGTGACCATCGGCACCATCATTCTGTTCGTGATGCTGATGCGCATCCTGCGCGGGCACTTCAATGCCGAGCATCAGTTCGGCTTCGAAGCCGCCAGTTGGTATTGGCACTTTGTAGATGTGGTTTGGATCGGGCTGTTTTTCTTCGTTTATGTGCTGTGAGGCGCGTTACCAAGGCGCATGCGACACCAACTGGCCGCTGAAAAAGCCCCAGGCGATCAACGCCACGGTGATCACGGCCAGTACGACACGCACGGTCAAGGCCGTGACGAGGCGGTTGGAGTGGCCCTCGTCCTTGACCAAAAAGAACAAGCCGCTGAACAGGCTTGCGACGGTCGCGATCAGCATCAGGGCAATGGCGGCTTTGAGCATGGTCTGGCTCCAGGGCTTACAGAGGGAGGGGCGATGAAATTCAGTATAGCCAGTGCTATCCAGCGCTTTCGCCCCGGTATAGCGCCGACGTTGGTGGTGCTCGTGTTGCTGCCACTGATGGTGGGCCTGGGCTTCTGGCAACTGTCACGCGGCCATGAAAAACAGTTGATGGTGGACAGCTATGCCGAGCGCCGCGCCGCTGAGCCGGTAGGCAGTGCGCAACTCGGCGGCATGGCTGATCCGGCCTTCCGTCGCGTGCATCTGCGCGGCCAATTCGACGGTGAGCACAGTGTGTTGCTCGACAACCGCATGCGTAATGGCAAGGCCGGCGTCGAGCTGCTGCAACCGTTCCACGACCAGGCCAGCGGCCTGTGGCTGTTGCTCAATCGCGGCTGGTTGCCCTGGCCGGATCGGCGTGCGCCGCCGGTCTTCAGCACGCCGGAGCAGCCGGTGAATCTTGACGCCTGGGTGTACGTCGCGCCCGGCGAAACCTTCCAGCTGCATGCTGACCCTGCGACCGCACAATGGCCGCGCCTGCTCACCGCGCTGCATCCCGCCGCGTTGTGGGCCGAGTTGGGCCGCAGCGGTTTTGTCTACGAGCTGCGCGCCGAAGCCGGCCCCGGTACGTATGAAACCACCTGGCCCATCGTCGCCATGGGCCCGGAAAAACACCTGGCCTATGCGGTGCAATGGTTCGCCATGGCGCTGGCGCTGCTGAGCCTTTACCTCTACCTCGGATGGCACAACGCAAAGGAGAAGCACCATGGGAGCGGCCATGAATCCACTCAACATGTCTGATGCGCCAGCGACGCCCGACCGGCGCAAGGGCCGCTGGCAACTGATCCTGATCCTGCTGATGGTGATCGGCCCGATGGCGCTCGCCACCTTTATGTACAAGCTGCAGTTCTGGGTGCCGGACAGTCGCAGCTACCACGGTGAACTGATCGGCAACGGCCAGACCCGCGCCGACATCGGCGTGCAGGCCGACGAACAGCGCTGGCAGTTGCTGGTCACTGCGCCCAGCGCCTGCGCCGCCGAGTGCCGGCAACTGGTGTACCTGGCGCGGCAACTGCAGATCGGCCTCGGGCGTGATGCCTCTCGCGCCAGTCACGCCCTGGCCAGCGCGCTGCCGATCGGCGCCGATTACGACGCCAAGCTCAAGGCCGAATACCCGCAATTGCAACGCTACCCGCTGGACCTGACGACCTTCGGCAAAGCTGCCGCCGCACCGGGCGAGGCGCAACTGTGGATCGTCGATCCCCACGGCAACCTGGTGCTGCGCTACGACACGACGGTCAAGGGCAAGGACTTGCTCAACGACCTGCGCCAACTGCTGAAACTGTCGAACATCGGATAAGGGCATTGTCATGGCCAAACCTGGATTTCGCCTCGCGCTGTTTGCCACCTTGCTGGCGCTGATCGTCGTGTTGCTCGGCGCCTACACGCGCCTGACCCACGCCGGCCTGGGTTGTCCGGATTGGCCGGGGTGCTACGGCTTTATCAGCGTGCCGCAAAGCGAAGCCCAACTGGCCCATGCCGAGCTGCATTTTCCGGACACGCCGGTGGAGGCCGGCAAGGGTTGGAGCGAGATGGTCCATCGTTACTTTGCCGGCACCCTGGGCCTGCTGATCGTGCTGTTGGCGGCGCGCTCCTGGCGGCATCGGCGCGACCCCGGCCAGCCGGTAAAGTTGCCGCTGTTCCTGTTGGCGGTGGTGTTCGCCCAGGCGGCGTTCGGCATGTGGACGGTGACGCTCAAGCTCTGGCCGCAAGTGGTGACGGGGCATCTGTTGGGCGGCTTTGCGACCTTGAGCCTGTTGTTTCTGCTGACGTTGCGTCTGTCCGGCGTGTTGCCTGCGTTGATCGTGCCCAAGCGCCTGCAATATTGGGCGACGGCGGGGTTGGTGCTGGTGATCGGGCAGATTGCGCTGGGCGGCTGGGTGAGCTCCAACTACGCGGCGGTGGCCTGTATCGATTTGCCCACCTGTCATGGCCAGTGGTGGCCGGCGGCGGACTTTGCCAATGGCTTTCACCTGACCCAGCACATCGGCCCCAATTACCTCGGTGGCCAGCTCGACAGCGATGCACGCACGGCCATCCACCTGACCCACCGCGTCGGCGCGCTGCTGGTCACCCTGGTGTTACTGGGCCTGGCCTGGCAACTGCGCGCCGTGGGCATGACCCGGCTCGCAGGCTTGCTGCTGATCGCCCTGGCGGCACAAATCTGCCTGGGCTTGAGCAACGTGTATTTCCATCTGCCATTGCCGGTTGCGGTCGGTCACAACGCCGGTGGTGCAGCCTTGTTGCTGACCCTGGTACTGGTCAATTACCACGCCCGCACCAGCCTGGTTCGGGTGCGCCGCCAGTCGCCGTTCGGCTGGCGCTTCAGCCCGCGCAAACACGTATCGGGCCTCATCACCCTTAAAGGAGAGATGCCATGGCGACCTTGATCGGCGCGCGTCACGGCCAGGCGATCTGGCGTGATTACCTGGAGCTGACCAAGCCGAAAGTGGTGGTGCTGATGCTCATCACCTCGCTGGTGGGCATGTTCCTCGCCACTCGCGCCGGGGTGCCGTGGGCGGTGCTGATTTTCGGCAACCTGGGGATTGCCCTGTGTGCCGGTGGCGCGGCGGTGGTCAACCACGTCGTGGATCGGCGCATCGATACGCTGATGGCGCGCACGCAAAAGCGGCCGATCGCGCAAGGGCGTGTGTCGCCCGTGGCTGCGCTGGCCTTTGCATTGTTTCTGGCTGTTGCAGGGTTGGCGCTGCTGCTGGCGTTCACCAACCCACTGGCGGCCTGGCTGACGCTGGCCTCGTTGCTCGGCTACGCGGTGATTTACACCGGCTTTCTCAAGCGTGCGACGCCGCAGAACATCGTCATCGGCGGCCTGGCCGGCGCGGCACCGCCGCTGTTGGGGTGGGTTGCGGTTACCGGGCATGTCAGCGCCGAGCCGCTGTTGCTGGTGCTGATCATCTTCGCCTGGACCCCGCCGCACTTCTGGGCCCTGGCCATTCACCGCAAGGAGGAATACGCCAAGGCCGATATTCCGATGCTGCCGGTCACCCATGGCGAGCACTACACCAAGGTGCATATCCTGCTCTACACCTGCGCCCTGCTGGCGGTGAGCCTGATGCCCTACGTCATCCATATGAGCGGCCCGCTCTACCTTGGATGTGCGCTGCTGCTGGGCGGGCGCTTTCTGCAATGGGCCTGGGTGCTGTACCGTGGCGCTCAGCCGCACGCGGCGATCAACACCTTCAAGTACTCTATCTGGTACTTGTTCCTGCTGTTTATCGCCCTGCTCGTAGACCACTACTTACTGTTGAACCTATGACTCGAACTCAAAAAACTGTCTTCATTCTGGTGGCCATTGTCGCGTTGATCATGGGCCTGACCGTCAATAAAGTGCTCTCGGGCAAGGGCCAGGGCGACCCGACCGCCTTGATCGATGCCGGCATCATCCTGCTGCCGCAAAGCCGCCAATTGCCGCCGGTGACCATGACCAACCAGGACGGCCAGCCGGTGCTGGTCAACGAGTTGAAAGGCAAGTGGAGCCTGCTGTTCTTCGGCTACACCTTCTGCCCGGACATCTGCCCCACCACCCTCGCCCAACTGCGTCAGATCAAGAGCGAGTTGCCTAAAGAGGCTGTGGATAAGTTGCAGGTGATCCTGGTCAGCGTCGACCCGAACCGCGACACGCCGACTCAGCTCAAGCAATACCTGGGCTATTTCGACCCGCAATTCCAAGGCCTGACCGGTGCGAATGTGGACGATGTGCAGAAGGTGTCGAACGCGGTAAGCATCCCGTTCATTCCGGCGGACACGACCAAACCGAACTACACGGTCGACCACAGCGGCAACCTTGCGCTGATTGGCCCGGACGGTACGCAGCGTGGGTTTGTCCGTGCGCCGTTGAACAACCAGAAGCTGGTGGTGCAGTTGCCGGGGCTGTTGCAGCGTAAGTAACAGGCAACACAAAACACAGATGGGAGGGGGCAAGCCCCCTCCTACATTGTTTGATCTGCGGTGTGTTGGAGATCGAGTCGGATCAGAACGCCGGCTTGATCGCGCCTTTGTACTTCTCTTCGATGAACTTCTTCACTTCAGGCGTGTGCAGGGCTGCAACCAGCTTCTTCACGGCGTCCGAATCTTTGTTGTCTTCGCGGGTCACCAGGATGTTCACGTAAGGCGAGTCGCTGCCTTCGATGACCAGGGCGTCCTTGGACGGGTCCAGCTTGGCTTCCAGCGCGTAGTTGGTGTTGATCAGCGCCAGGTCGACCTGAGTCAGCACGCGCGGCAAGGTGGCGGCTTCCAGTTCGCGGAACTTGAGTTTTTTCGGGTTGGCGGTGATGTCCTTGATGGTCGACAGGATGTTGGTCGGGTCCTTCAGGGTGATCAGGTCGTGCTTGGCCAGCAGCAACAGCGCACGGCCGCCGTTGGTGGCGTCGTTCGGGATCACGACGTTGGCGCCTTCAGGCAGGTCGGCCAGGGTCTTGTACTTGCTGGAGTAAGCGCCCAGGGGTTCCAGGTGGACCGCGCCGACGCTCACCAGGTGCGTGCCCTTGGCTTTGTTGAACTCATCCAGGTACGGCTGGTGCTGGAAGAAGTTGGCGTCCAGGCGCTTTTCAGCCACTTGTACGTTGGGCTGTACGTAGTCGGTGAAGACTTTGACCTGCAAGTCCACGCCTTCTTTGGCGAGCACAGGTTTAACGAACTCCAGAATTTCCGCGTGGGGTACCGGCGACGCGGCGACGGTAAGGGTCTCGGCGGCGTGGGCGGAAAACGCGGCAACGGCGGCGAAAGCAACCAGTAGTTTTTTCATTCAACAAGCTCCTTGTTCGGGTATCTATCGGCGTGTGGCCGGCAATAGCCGTTATTTTCGAGAAAAATGCACCACCAGCTTGTCGCCGACGGTTTGCAGAATTTGCACCAGGATCAACAGCATCACCACGGTGACCACCATCACATCGGTCTGGAAGCGCTGGTAGCCGAAACGGATCGCCAGGTCACCCAGGCCACCGGCACCGACGACACCGGCCATGGCCGTGTAGGACACGAGTGTAATAGCCGTCACCGTAATCGCCGCGAAAATGCCGGGACGGGCCTCAGGCAACAACGCATGGGTGATGATCTGGCGCGTGCTGGCGCCCATGGACTGGGTGGCTTCGATGATGCCGCGGTCTACTTCACGCAGCGCGGTTTCCACCAGGCGCGCAAAAAACGGCGTAGCCCCCACGACCAGCGGCGGAATCGCACCGGCCACCCCCAGCGAGGTGCCGGTGATCAGCACGGTGAACGGGATCATCACGATCAACAGGATGATGAACGGCAGCGAGCGCAGGATGTTCACAATCAGCGACAGCAACGCGTACAGGCCTTTTTGCTCGAACAACTGGCGCGGGCTGCACAGAAACAGCAGCACGCCCAAGGGCAAGCCGAGCAGCACGGTGAAGAATAGCGAACCGAACAGCATGGTCATGGTATCGCCGGTGGCGAGCCAGATTTCTGACCAGTCGATATTGGCGAAGAAACTCAACAGCACTTCCATTAGCGCAGCACCTCCATGTGGACGTCGGCGGCGGTGAAGCGGGCAAAGGCTGCTTCCATGTCGCCGCCGGTGACGGCGAGGGTCAGTTGCCCGTAGGGGGTGTCTTTGATGCGGTCGATACGCCCGGCGAGGATGCTGTAGTCCACCCCCGTTTCACGGGCGACGGTGCCCAGTAACGGCGCGTAGGTCGCTTCGCCCTGGAACGTCAGGCGCACGATGCGGCCCGGTACGTGGGCGAAGTCATCGCGCTGCTCGCTTTCGTCGACCTGATCGGCTTCCTGGACAAAGCGCTTGGTGGTCGGGTGCTTGGGGTGCAGGAACACATCGGCCACCGAGCCTTGCTCGACGATCACACCGGCGTCCATCACCGCCACCTGGTCGCATACGCGGCGGATCACGTCCATTTCGTGGGTGATCAGCACGATGGTGAGTTTCAACTCGCGGTTGATCTCGGCCAGCAGTTGCAGCACCGAGGCGGTGGTCTGCGGGTCGAGGGCGCTGGTGGCTTCGTCGCACAGCAGGATTTTCGGTTTGGTCGCCAGGGCGCGGGCAATGCCGACGCGCTGCTTCTGGCCGCCGGACAGTTGCGCCGGGTACTTCTTGGCGTGGTCCGACAGACCGACGCGCGCCAGCAGTTCGGCGACGCGCTGGTCGATGGCCTTGCGCGACAATTCGCCGGCCAGGGTCAGTGGCAGCGCCACGTTGTCGGCGACGGTCTTGGAGGCCAGCAGGTTGAAGTGCTGGAAAATCATCCCGACCTGCTGGCGGAAACGACGCAGGCCGTTGGCATCCAGGGCAGTGACTTCTTCACCATCGACGTGGATCTGGCCGCCGCTGGGTTGCTCGAGACGATTGATCAGGCGCAGCAGGGTACTTTTTCCCGCGCCGGAGTGGCCAATCAGACCAAACACCTGGCCGTTCTCGACGCGCAGGCTGGTGGGGTGCAGCGCGGGGATTTCCTTACCGGCGACGCGGTAGGTTTTATGGACGTTATGAAACTCGATCACGTAGCGAACCTTGTGGGGCGCATGGAAAAGGGATCAGCGGTTAGCCGGGCGCGCATTTTAGCCTGTCCGTATAGCGTTTCTTAGCATTTATTTCGCTTTCAACCAGCGATTTGGCAATAACGCGATCAAAGGTCATAAAAAAGGAACGGTGCAAATTCGTGTCAGTCACTACTTAAGCAACTCGATTTCCCAGGTGCCGTGCCTGGGGTTTGCTCAAACGAGCCGGGGACCGCTCTGGCCACTTTGAATAAGGAGTTTTGTCTGATGAGTACCAAGAAGCCAGCCACCCCGCCGAAGAGTGAACTTGCGGGCACCGATACCCTGGACCGTGGCAACACCAACGCCAAGCTGCAGGCCCTGGAAGCGTTCCGTTCCGACGCGACCGGCCAGGCCCTGCGTACCAACCAAGGCGTGAAGATTTCCGACAACCAGAACACCTTGAAAGTCGGTGCCCGTGGCCCCTCGCTGCTGGAAGACTTCATCATGCGTGAAAAAATCACGCACTTTGACCATGAACGTATCCCGGAGCGCATCGTGCATGCGCGTGGTACCGGCGCCCACGGCTATTTCCAGACCTATGAGAACCATTCGGCGCTGACCAAGGCCGGTTTCCTGCGCAACCCAGGGCATAAAACTCCGGTGTTCGTGCGTTTTTCCACCGTGCAGGGCCCGCGTGGTTCGGGCGATACAGTGCGTGACGTGCGCGGTTTTGCGGTTAAGTTCTTCACCGATGAAGGCAACTTCGACCTGGTGGGCAACAACATGCCGGTATTTTTCATTCAGGACGCGATCAAGTTTCCCGACTTCGTGCATGCGGTAAAACCTGAGCCGCACAACGAAACGCCTACCGGCGGCTCGGCCCACGATACGTTCTGGGATTTTGTTTCGCTGCAGCCGGAATCGGCGCACATGGTGATTTGGGCCATGTCTGACCGGGCCATTCCGAAAAGCCTGCGCAGCATGCAGGGCTTCGGCGTGCATACCTTTCGCCTGGTGAATGCCGAGGGGCAGTCCAACTTCGTCAAATTTCACTGGCGCCCTACGGTCGGCACCTGCTCGCTGGTGTGGGACGAAGCGCAAAAGCTCGCAGGTAAAGATGCCGACTATCACCGTCGCGATCTGTGGGAGTCGATTGAAGGCGGCGATTACCCCGAATGGGAATTGGGTGTGCAGGTGATTCCTGAAGCGAAGGAACACGCGTTCGACTTCGATATCCTCGACCCCACCAAGCTGATTCCCGAGGAGTTGGTGCCGATTACCCCATTGGGCAAGATGGTGCTGAACCGCAACCCGGATAACTTCTTCGCTGAAGTCGAGCAGGTCGCGTTCTGCCCGGGGCATATCGTGCCTGGGATCGACTTCTCCAATGACCCGTTGCTGCAAGGCCGTTTGTTTTCCTACACCGACACGCAGATCAGCCGGCTGGGTGGCCCGAACTTTCATCAGTTGCCGATCAACCAGCCAGTGACACCGCTGCATAACAACCAGCGCGATGCCATGCACCGCAGCACCCTCGATAAAGGGCGCGCGTCTTACGAGCCGAACTCGATTGATGGCGGCTGGCCGAAGGAAACCCCGCCAGCGGCGCAGGATGGCGGGTTTGAGTCCTATCCGGAGCGCGTCGACGCCCACAAGATTCGCCAGCGCAGTGAGTCGTTCGGCGATCACTTTTCCCAGGCACGCCTGTTTTTCCGCAGCATGAGCTTGCACGAGCAAGAACACATCATCGCGGCCTACAGTTTTGAACTGGGCAAGGTGGAGCGTGAGTTTATTCGTGCGCGTCAGGTCAACGAGATCCTCGCCAACATTGACCTGGAGTTGGCCAAGCGCGTGGCGCAAAACCTCGGGCTGCCCGTGCCGACCAAAGGCACGGTGCCGGAGCGCAAAACCCAACCGGAGCGCTCTCCCGCGCTGAGCCAGGCGAATTTACTGTCCGGCGATATCAAAACGCGCAAAGTGGCGATTCTGGCGGCGAACGGTGTGGATGGCGTGGCGATTGCCGCGTTGAAGAAGGCGCTGGAGGCCGAGGGCGCACATGCCAAGTTGCTGGGGCCGACCTCGGCGCCGGTCACCACGCTCGAGGGTAAGAGTCTGCCGGTGGATGCCTCGATGGAGGGCTTGCCGTCGATTGCGTTCGATGCGGTGTTCGTACCTGGCGGTAAGGCGTCGATCACGGCATTGAGTGGGGATGGCGTGGCATTGCACTACCTGCTGGAGGCCTACAAGCACTTGAAGGCGATTGCCGTAGCCAGTGACGCGAAGCCATTGCTGGATCTGCTGAAGCTCGAAGCGGATGCGGGGTTGGTCGTGGGATCGGATGCCAAGGCGTTCAAGGTGTTCTTTGAAGCGATTGCCCGGCATCGGGTCTGGGAGCGTGAGCCGAAGGCCAAGGCGATTCCGGCTTAAGTCATCTGCTGTTGGTTAGACCGCCATCGGGGGCAAGCCCCGATGGCTTTATTCCGCCTTACGCGGAATCAGCACAACCTGCGCCGGAATATTCTTCAGAATCTGCCGGTGAATCTTCAGGTCGTACCCCGCATCAATGCGCTTCACCCGTTTGCTCAGCAAGGTCGCCAGCCATGGGTAATCCTGGGTGCGCGGTGCCTGGATGCTCACATCGCACTGGTAATTCACCACGTCGGTGGCGATGGCATCCAGTTGATGGCGCAGTTCTTCGATGTCAGTGAGGTTCAGCGCCACCGTGGTGCTCTGTGCGGCCGGGTCGATGACCTTGGCGACGGGCTGGGCTTCGGCGGCCTTGAGGGCGGCTTCGGCTTTGTCCAGCTCGGCTTTGCGCGCATGGGTGATGGCGCTGTTGACGCCACCGGTCAGCGCCGGGGCCTTGGGCATCAATGCACGGGCCCGGCTGAGGGCGGTGGCGGCGGCGTTGACATCACCTTTTTGCAACACGACCTGACTGCGTTGCAGATAGGCCTCGGCCAATTGGCGCTGATAAGCCACCAGCGCCGGATCGTTGGGCGACTGGGCCTGTAGCGCGGCCAGTTGGTCTTCGGCGGTGGCCAGCTCGCTGCTGGCCAGGTTTTGCTCCAGTTGCGCGATGGCGACAGCGCGTGCGTCCGGGGCCTCGGGGGCGGCGGGCGGTGTACTTTGACAGGCGCCCAGCAGCAGGGAAAATGCGGCAAGGAGCAGATAACGGGAGGTGAACGGCTTCATTCCTGCGACTCTCTATTTGCGCAAAAAGCGAGCAAGTCTACACCCCTCGACGGGGCAGGACAAAACTCAGCAGAAAGAGGGCGGCGGCCGTGACCACAATCGACGGCCCTGCCGGAGTGTCCTTGAACCAGGACAGCACCAGGCCCCCACACACGGCCAGCATCCCCAGCACGCTGGCGCCGATCGCCATCTGCTCCGGCGAACGGGCGTGGCGCTGGGCGGCGGCTGCGGGAATGATCAGCAGTGACGTGATCAACAATACGCCGACAATCTTCATCGCGACAGCGATCACCACGGCGATCAACAACATCAGGGTCATGCGCAGGGCGGGCACGGGCAAGCCTTCCACCGTGGCCAGTTCTTCATGCACGGTGATTGCCAGCAGCGGGCGCCACAGCGTCACTAGCAGCACCAGCACGGCGGCGCTGCCGCCGAGAATCCACGCAAGGTCAGTGGGGCTGATCGCCAGCAGGTCACCGAACAGGTAGGCCATAAGGTCGATGCGCACTTCGTGCATGAAGCTCAGCACCACCAGTCCCAGGGACAGGGTGCTGGGCGCCAGGATACCCAGCAGCGTGTCGGAGGCCAGCGGTTGGCGCTGTTGCAGGGTCACCAGCAGCACCGCCAGCAGCAGGCAGCCGACCGTCACGGCGATGGCCGGGCTCACATCCAGCAGGAAGCCCATGGCCACGCCCAGCAGTGCGGCGTGGGACAAGGTGTCGCCGAAATAGGCCATGCGCCGCCAGACCACGAACGAGCCCAGCGGGCCCGCCACCAGCGCCAGAGCCAAGCCTGCCAGCAGGGCGTAGAGCAGAAAATCAGCCATGCTTGCAGCTATCTCCATGAACGTGAGTGTGGGGCGTAGCGGGATCGTCGACCACGGCGCCATGCAGGTCATGGGCGTGGTCGTGATGGTGGTGATAAATCGCCAGGCTCTGCGCGTTCTTGCCGAACAGCTCGACGAACGCCGGGTCGCCGCTGACTTGCTCCGGGTGGCCAGAGCAGCACACGTGGCGGTTGAGGCACACCACCTGATCGGTGGTGCTCATCACCAGGTGCAGGTCGTGGGAGACCATCAGCACACCGCAGCCCAGGCGGTCACGCAGGCGGGTGATCAAGCTGTACAGCTCGGCCTGGCCGGCGACGTCGACACCCTGCACCGGTTCGTCGAGCACCAGCAATTCCGGTTCGCGTAACAGGGCGCGGGCCAGTAATACACGCTGCATTTCACCGCCGGAGATGCTTTGCACCGGGCTGTCGATGACCTGTTCGGCACCGACTTCCTTGAGTGCGGCTTGCGCGCGGGTGCGGTCCACGCCCGGCACCAGGCGCAGGAAGCGCAGCACAGACAAGGGCAGCGTCGGGTCCACGAAGAGTTTTTGCGGCATATAGCCGACACGCAGTTTGGGCTTGCGCCACACACTGCCGGTGTCGGGCTTGAGCAAGCCGAGCACGGCGCGCACCAGGGTGGTCTTGCCAGCGCCATTGGGGCCGATCAGGGTGACGATCTGCCCCGGTTCGACGCTCAACTGGATGTTATCCAGCACGTTTTGCCCGGCGAACGTGACCCCGACCTGTTCCAGGCGGATTAACGCGTTGCTCATCAAGCCCCCTGGCAACCGGCGCAGAGCCCGACGACTTCGACGGTTTGCCCTTCAACCTTGAAGCCGACGTCGGCGGCGCTCTGGATGATGGCGTCGCTGATGCTTTTTTGCTCAAGCTCGATGGCGGCGTGGCACGTGCGGCAGATCAGGAACTGACCCTGGTGCGCGTGTTCCGGGTGGTTGCAGCCGACGAAGGCATTGAGCGAAGCGATGCGGTGGACCAGGCCGTTGTCCAACAGGAAATCCAGCGCGCGGTACACGGTGGGCGGCGCGGCGCGGCGACCGTCCTGTTCGCTGAGCACGCCGAGGATGTCGTAGGCGCCCAGCGGTTTGTGGCTCTGCCAGACCAGTTCCAGCACGCGCCGGCGCAGGGCGGTCAGGCGCAGACCCTGCCGTGCGCACAGGGTGTCGGCCTCCGACAGCGCGGTATGCACGCAGTGAGAGTGGTCGTGGGGACGGCTGGCGAGCGGTGTTATAGGCATGAGCGGCGACAGATATTTGATAGAGACGTTATTATGTTACCCGTTCCTACGCCATTGAGTGGTCATCGTGTCCCGACTTTTTCCCGTTTTTGTCGTATTTGTCGCCAGTTTGTTCATCGCGGGTGCCGCTCAGGCGCAGGTCAAGGTGCTGACCAGCATCAAGCCGCTGCAGTTGATTGCCGCCGCTGTGCAGGACGGGGTGGCGGTTCCCGAGGTGTTGTTGCCGCCGGGTGCGTCGCCGCATAACTATGCGTTGCGCCCATCCGACGTGCGGCGTGTGCAGTCGGTGGATCTGTTGTATTGGATCGGACCGGACATGGAAGGCTTCCTGCCGCGCGTCCTCAAGGGGCGCAGCCTGCCGACGGTGGCCGTGCAGGATCTTCCGGGCATGAAACTCCGCCGTTTCGCCGAAGATAGCCATTCCCATGCCGACGATGCCGACGAACATGACCACGATCATCGCCCGGGCAGTCTGGATGCGCATTTGTGGTTGTCGACGCTCAACGCTCGGGTGATTGCCACTCGCATGGGCGCTGACCTCAGCGCCGCAGACCCGGCCAATGCCGAGCGTTACCAGCACAACGTGAAGGCGTTCCTGGGCCGACTGGATGCATTGGACGCACGCCTGAAAGCGCGGATGGCCGGCATCCAGGACAAACCCTACTTTGTGTTCCACGAAGCCTTTGATTACTTCGAAGACGCCTACGGCCTCAAGCACGCCGGTGTGTTCAGCGTGGCCGCCGAAGTGCAGCCAGGCGCCCAGCATGTGGCGGCGATGCGCACGCGCTTGCAGGAAGTCGGCAAGACGTGTGTGTTCAGTGAACCGCCGCTGCGTCCGCGCCTGGCAGAAACGCTGGTCGCCGGTTTGCCGGTGAAATTGGCGGAGCTGGATGCGCTGGGTGGCTACACCCCGGCGACCGCCCAGGGTTACGAGCAGCTGCTGGACAAGCTGGGCAATGACTTGGCGGGGTGCCTGGAGTCGCTCTGAAAGACCAGGCATAACGTCTGTGCGAGGGGGCTTGCTGCCGATGTGGGGTGTCAGTCACGGCATGTGGCGACTGGTACGCCGTAATCGGGAGCAAGCTCCCTCGCACATTTTAGAGCGCGAACGGCAACTGGATCGCGACCTGCTGGCGCTGCGCCAGCCGATGCTCAAACTCCGCCGGGTCATGAATCAACACATCCTGCCCGGCAAACGACTCCGCCGCGATCAGGCGTGACAACCAGAACCGCACGCACGCCACGCGCAACATCGTCGGCCACAACTCGGCTTCCTTTGCGGTAAACGGCCGCAACCCGGCGTAAGCGCCGAGCAGCGCTCGGGCGCGCTGGCCGTCGAGCACGCCGTCGGCATCCGAGCACCAGTCATTCAGGGCGATCGCTACGTCGTACAGCATCGGGCCCGAGCAGGCGTTGTAGAAGTCGATCAAGCCCGACAGGTGCGTGCCTTCGAACATCGCGTTGTCGCGAAACAGGTCGGCGTGAATATTCGCGCGCGGAAGGGCGAGGATCTGTGCCTTGTGGGCCTCGATCTCATCCAGCGCGTCCTGCAGCAGGCGTTGCGGCGCTGCGTGCAGGTGCGAAATCAGCTGCGCGCCTTCGCTGAGCATCCAGTCCAGCCCGCGATCGGTCTTGCGCTCCAGCACCTTGTCACCCTGTGTTGCCAGGTGCAGGTGGCCAAGCAGGTCGCCGACCTGGGCGCAGTGCTGGGCGTTGGCGTCCTTGATGTGCTTGCCGGCCAGGCGCGGTTGCAGCAGCGCCGGTTTGCCGGCCAATTCGCGCAGGGCCACGCCGTCGGTGGTGCGCAGGGCGTAAGGCACCGGCAAATCGGCGTCGTGGAGCACGTCGAGCAGTTCGATGAAGAACGGCATTTCCTGCACCGGGCCGCGTTCAACCAGGGTCAGGACGAACTCGCCCTGTTCCAGGCTGATGAAGAAATTGGTGTTTTCGCTACCCGCAGCAATCCCCTGGAAGTCAAGCAGGCGGCCGAGCCCGTAAGGGGCAAGAAAGGTTTCCAGCTCGGGCCGAGCCAGGGGGGTGAACACAGACATGGTTAAAACTGCCAGTACGGGCGCCGCGGTGTGTGGCGCCAATTAAAGTTAAGAAATCATTTCCATTCGAAGATCTTCCATGACGGGATCAGCATATCCGGCTGGTCAGAGCGGATGAAGTTTGCATCGGTTCCGTCCGCGCGCACCAGGAAATACGGTGGGAAGCCTTTCTTCGTTATCTTGATTGCGTACAGGAAACCGTTTTGGCGGTATTCCTGAATGGTCCTGTCGCCTTCCGTGCGAATGGTAACTTCCGGATCGCCCGAAGGCGCACTGTCTGCCGCCATGGCAGCCATCGGAGCGAGTGCAAACAAGCCGGTCAACAGCAGGCGATTGAATGTGCGCATGATAACCTTGTCCCTTTGTTGTCTGTGGTCCGGCTATTCTAGCGCCTGACCCGCCGAAAAGGTTGATCCTGCTCATGAGCCAAGCCCCCCTCGTCCTGGTGGACGGTTCTTCTTATCTGTACCGCGCCTTCCACGCGCTGCCGCCGCTGACCACCTCAAAAGGCCTGCCGACCGGTGCGGTCAAGGGCGTATTGAACATGCTCAAGAGCCTGCGCAAGCAGTACCCGGAGAGCCCGTTCGCGGTAGTGTTCGACGCCAAGGGTGGGACCTTTCGCGACGACATGTACGCCGAATACAAGGCCAACCGCCCAAGCATGCCCGACGACATGCGCCTGCAGATCGAGCCCCTGCACCAGAGCGTGATCGCGCTGGGCTTCCCGCTGTTGTGCGTCGAAGGCGTCGAGGCCGATGACGTGATCGGCACCCTGGCTCGCAGCAGCGCAGCGGCTGACCGCCCGGTGGTGATCTCTACCGGTGACAAGGACATGGCACAGTTGGTCGACGGGCACATTACCTTGGTCAACACCATGACCGGTAGCGCCATGGACGTGGAGGGCGTAAAGGAGAAATTTGGCGTCGCTCCGGAGCAGATCATCGACTATCTGGCGTTGATGGGCGATTCGTCCGACAACATCCCAGGCGTTCCGGGCATTGGTCCGAAGACCGCTTCCGGCTTGCTGGTGGGCGTCAATGGCGGCCTGAAAGAGCTTTATGAGCAGTTGGATATTGTGCCGACCCTGCCTATCCGTGGGGCCAAGACGCTGCCGGCCAAGCTGGAAGAGCATAAGGAGATGGCGTTTCTCTCCTATCAGTTGGCGACGATCAAGATCGACGTACCGCTCGATGTTGGCTTGGACGATCTGCACCTGATCGAGCCGGATCGTGAAAAACTCCTGGAGCTGTATACCCTCCTGGAGTTCAAAAGCTGGTTTGACGAAGTGCAGCGCGACGCCAAGCGCACCGGGCTGGAGGTGGCTGCTCCGGTCATCGAGAATGCGCCGGTCGTGAATACTGAGCTCAAGTACGAAACCATCCTCGAACAGGCGCGTTTCGATGTGTGGATGAAGAAGCTCGGCGACGCCAAGCTGTTCGCCTTCGACACCGAGACCACCGGCATCGATGCGCAGCAGGCGCAATTGGTTGGCTTGTCGTTCGCGGTTCAGCCCTATGAAGCGGCCTACATCCCGCTGACCCATTCCTACATGGGGGTGCCGGAGCAATTGGACCGCGACACGGTCCTGCGCGCGCTCAAGCCGATCCTCGAAGACCCGAGCAAGCTCAAGGTCGGCCAGCACGCCAAGTTCGACATGAATATCCTGGCCAACTGCGCCATCGGTGGTGATCAGAGTTGTGGCATCACGGTGCAGGGCATCGCCTACGACACCATGCTCGAATCCTACGTCCTCGACTCCACGGCCACGCGGCATGACATGGACAGCCTGGCCCAGAAATACCTGGGTCACACCACCGTGAGCTTTCAGGATATTGCCGGTAAAGGCGCTAAACAGCTGACCTTTGACCAGATCTCCCTCGAACAGGCCGGGCCTTACGCGGCTGAAGATGCCGACGTCACCCTGCGTCTGCACCAGACCTTGTTCGAAAAACTCACGGCGATCCCCAGCCTGGTCAGCGTGCTGACAGATATCGAGATGCCACTGGTGCCGGTGCTGGCGCGTATCGAGCGCCAGGGCGCGCTGGTGGACGCCAAGTTGCTCGGTGTGCAGAGCGTCGAGCTGGGCGAGAAGATGGTCGAACTGCAGCGTGAGGCATTTGCCATCGCCGGTGAGGAATTCAACCTCGGCTCGCCCAAGCAATTGGGCGCGATCCTGTACGAAAAACTCGGCCACCCGATCCTGAGCAAGACCGCCAAGGGCCAGGCGTCGACCGCCGAAGCGGTGCTCGCCGAACTGGCCGAGCAGGATTTCCCGCTGCCCAAGGTGCTGATGCAGTACCGCTCCATGAGCAAGCTGAAAAGCACCTACACCGACCGCTTGCCTGAGCAGATCAACCCGCGCACCGGGCGCATCCATACGTCGTATCACCAGGCGGTGGCGGCCACGGGGCGTTTGTCGTCGAGTGATCCGAACTTGCAGAACATTCCGATCCGCACGGCTGAAGGCCGGCGGATTCGTCAGGCGTTCGTCGCGCCTAAAGGCTACAAGCTACTGGCGGCGGACTACTCGCAGATCGAACTGCGCATCATGGCGCACCTGGCCAAGGACGAAGGCTTGCTGCACGCCTTCCGCAATGACCTGGACGTACACAAGGCCACCGCCGCCGAGGTATTTGGCGTGGAACTGGGCGCGGTCACTACCGACCAGCGTCGCAGCGCCAAGGCGATCAACTTCGGCCTGATCTACGGCATGAGCGCGTTTGGCCTGGCCAAGCAGATCGGTGTCGATCGTAAACAGTCCCAGGCCTATATCGACCGCTACTTCGCCCGTTATCCGGGCGTGCTGGCCTATATGGAGCGCACCCGCGCCCAGGCGGCCGAGCAGGGTTATGTCGAGACGATCTTCGGTCGGCGCCTGTACCTGCCGGACATCAACGCGAAGAACCCGGCCCTGCGCAAAGGTGCCGAGCGCACGGCGATCAACGCGCCGATGCAAGGCACGGCGGCGGATATCATCAAGAAAGCCATGTTCGCGGTGGATAATTGGCTGACCGCGTCGGGCCTGGACGCCAAAGTCATCCTGCAGGTACACGATGAACTGGTGCTGGAGGTTCGCGAGGATCTGGTCGAGCAAGTGCGTGACGAGATTCGCCAGCACATGAGCCACGCGGCGACGCTGGACGTGCCGTTGCTGGTGGAAGTGGGCGTGGGTGATAACTGGGACGAAGCGCACTGATGGCGTGGTTCTGCCACCCCCCGAGCGTGGTGGCAGAACGCTTTAGAGCCGAAAGCGCCGTCGGTTATTACAAATAGTTTTTTGTACCTGCCGGAACTTAACCCATGAAATGCCACTCAGATTTACTGAATGGGTGGTGAAGCCCTTCAATGCTCCTATGTTGTGTTAAGTGTTGGCAGATATCTGGACCCCGCCCTAGCGGTCCGGAACTTGAACCCCGAACTTCCCCTCCCCTACGAAGTCCGGGGTTTTTTTTGCCTGCGCAAAAGTTACTCGGCGATTTCCGCGCCCTTGTCGGCCAATTCCATCCAGCCGGCCAGCACGGTGTAGGCGTCTTCCAGGCCCAGGCGCTTTGGCGCCGAGAACAGCTGGATGGTGATGGTGTCACCCCAACCTTTACGGATTTCCGCCTGCACCTTCAGCAGCGTGTTCTTGGCGGCGCCATAGGTCAGTTTGTCGGCTTTGGTCAGCAGGATATGCATCGGCATGCCGCTGGCGACCGCCCAGTCGAGCATCAGCAGGTCGAAGTCGGTCATTGGATGACGGATGTCCATCATCAGGATCAACCCCTTCAAACTCTCCCGGCCACCCAGGTAAGCCTCGAGGTGACGCTGCCAGTGCAGCTTCAGCGGGATAGGTACTTTTGCATAACCGTAGCCTGGAAGGTCGACCAGACGCCGATCATCGTCTAGCTTGAAGAAGTTGAGTAGCTGTGTGCGGCCCGGGGTTTTCGAGGTGCGCGCCAGGCTGGCGTGGGTCAAGGTGTTCAGCGCGCTGGATTTACCCGCGTTGGAACGGCCGGCAAAGGCGACTTCAAAGCCCTCGTCATCGGGGCATTGGTCCACTTTGGCGGCGCTGAGCATGAAGGTGGACTGTTGGCACAGGCCGAGGATGGGGTTCTTGAGTTGCATGAGATTTCCGATGTGGGCGGTGCCGAAAAAGGGTGCGGCAAGCGGTGTCGTTTCCGTTTCAGTAGCGCCAGTATATAATGCCGCAGATTTTGTGTGTGCTTTGTCCCAGCGAAGGGTGAAGTTCACGGGAGCGATAGACCTTTATTGCGCATTAGAACGCAAAACGCTCCCAAACCCTGAAAAGGTCGATGTATGACCAGATGGTTGCTTGCTATCGGTGTCCTGATGCCGCTTTACGGCGCTCAGGCTACACAGGAACCGGAAGCGGTGTACAACCGAGTTTGCGTGGCTTGCCATGCTGGCCAACTGCCGAACGCCCCGAAGCGGGGTGACCAGGCAGCCTGGGCGCCCAGACTGGCGCAGGGCATGGACACGCTGGTGCAACACGTGACTCAGGGTTTCAAGGCAATGCCGCCGCGTGGTTTGTGCATGGACTGCAGTACCGAGGATTACCAGGCCATCATTGAGTGGATGGTGAGTAAGCCCGGTTAGATAACTCTTTAAACCCTTAGCCGTAGTTGGATTAGCTGATGAACAAACTGATCGTGAGTCTGCTGTTGACCTTGGGCATCACCGGTGTTGCCCATGCTGCAGGCGACGCTACTGCGGGTCAGGCGAAAGCCGCCGTGTGTGGTGCTTGCCATGGACCGGATGGTAATAGCCCGGCACCGAACTTCCCTAAACTGGCCGGCCAGGGTGAGCGCTACCTGACCAAGCAGATGCACGACATCAAGGACGGTAAGCGCACGGTCCTGGAAATGACCGGCTTGCTGACCAACCTCAGTGACCAGGACCTGGCGGATATCGCCGCTTATTTCTCCAGCCAGAAAGGCAGCGTGGGAGCTGCCGATCCGAAGCAAGTGGCCCGTGGTGAAGAGTTGTTCCGCGGCGGCAACCTGGAAAAAGGCATGCCTTCCTGCATCGGTTGCCACTCGCCTAACGGCGCGGGCATCGCCGCTGCGGGCTTCCCGCACTTAGGTGGCCAGCATGCGCAGTACGTCACCAAGCAACTGACGGACTTCCGTGAAGGCAATCGCACCAACGACGGCGATACCAAAATCATGCAAAGCATTGCCGCCAAGCTAAGCAACAAGGACATCGAAGCGGTTTCCCAATACGTTCAGGGTCTGCACTGATCGAAGGGCTACGTTAACACTCGATTAATCCGTTGATGCAAGCATAAAAAGGGTGGCCCAGGCCGCCCTTTTTTGTGGCCGGTGCCGTTACACTAACGAACTCATGCCCGCGTAGACCTGTCACAACAAAGGTCGCGTGAGGCGACCCTATTTGTTCAGGAGTAAAGCATGCGTAATCTGATCCTCAGCGCCGCTCTCGTCACTGTCAGCCTCTTCGGCATGACCGCACAAGCTGCCGACGTGCCGCTTGAAGCCGGTAAAACCTACGTGGAATTGGCCAACCCAGTGCCGGTGTCGGTGCCGGGCAAGATCGAAGTGGTGGAGCTGTTCTGGTACGGCTGCCCGCATTGCTACGCCTTTGAGCCAACCATCAACCCATGGGCTGAAAAACTGCCCAAGGACGTGAACTTCAAACGCATCCCTGCCATGTTCGGCGGCCCTTGGGATGCCCACGGCCAACTGTTCCTGACTCTGGAAGCCATGGGTGTCGAGCACAAGGTCCACAACGCGGTCTTCGAGGCTATCCAGAAACAAGGCAAGCGCCTGACCAAGCCTGAGGAAATGGCTGACTTCGTCGCTACCCAGGGTGTCGACAAGGACAAGTTCCTGGCTACCTTCAATTCCTTCGCTATCCAGGGCCAGATCAAACAGGCCAAGGAACTGGCACAGAAGTATGGCGTGCAAGGCGTACCGACCCTGATCGTCAACGGCAAGTACCGTTTCGACCTGGGCACCACCGGCGGTCCTGAAGCGACCCTCAATGTGGCCGACCAGTTGATCGCCAAAGAACGCGCCGCCAAGTAAGGGGCCTGCCATGCGCCGCTGGGGTACCGAACGCGTTGTCGGCCTGCATGACCCACAGGTCAACGAAGCTCACCTGGAATCCACAGGACTGCCGGCGGACAGCCGCCTGCGCCTGCTCAGCTTCAATATCCAGGTGGGCATCAGTACCGAGAAGTACCGGCACTACCTCACCCGTGGCTGGCAGCACTTGTTGCCCCACAACGGGCGGGCCGGCAACCTGCAGAAGATCGGCGACCTGTTGGGCGACTTCGACCTGGTCGCCTTGCAGGAAGCTGACGGCGGCAGCATTCGCTCGGGCTACATCAACCAGGTGGAACACCTGGCCCAGTTGGGCGCGTTTCCCTATTGGTATCAGCAACTCAATCGCAACCTCGGGCGTCTGGCGCAGCACAGCAATGGCGTGCTCAGCCGCCTGAAGCCATCGGCTATCGAAGATCACCCATTGCCGGGCCCCAAGGGCCGTGGCGCGATCCTCGTGCGTTTCGGCGAAGGCCCGGAAGCCCTGGTGGTGGTGATGATGCATCTGGCACTCGGGGGGCGTACCCGCAACCTGCAGTTGGCCTACGTGCGTGAGTTGATTGGCGGCTACAAGCACCAGGTGCTGATGGGTGACATGAACACCCATGCCACCGACCTGCTGCAGAATTCCCCGTTGCGTGACCTTGGCTTACTGGCGCCGCAAGTCGAAGCCACGTTCCCCAGCTGGCGCCCGCAACGCTGTCTTGACCATATCCTGCTTAGCCCGACCCTCACGCTTGAAAGCGTGCAGGTGTTGGCGCAGCCCATCTCCGATCACCTGCCGGTCGCGGTGGAGATTCGTCTGCCGGGTTCGCTCACGGCTGATGCATTGCCCGCGTTGAGCCCCGGCCCTCGCGGACCCCTTGCATGAGCGACGAAGCCCAGCGCTGGAAAGAGAAATACCTTAAAAGCATCGAACAACAAGACACGCTCGAACGCCGCTGGGCTGCCCGCCTCGACCTGCTGCGCCGAGGGTTGGTGCGCAGTACGTTGGCCGCTGAAGGCACCGACCGCGCGGTCGATCAATGCATGAAGGAAATGCGCGACGCAGTGCGCACCGACGACATGGATGCCGCCCTCGCTGCGTTGCTGCCGCGCCTGGAAAAAGCCGTACTGGATTCGGAGCAGCGTCGCGAAACCCGGATTGACCAGATGAGTACCGCGCTCGCGGCCCTGGTTGCGCAGTTGCAGAAACTGCCGCTGCCCCGCGAGGTGGCCCGCCCGTTGAAAACCTTCGCCAAACAGTTGGATAGCCGCGTAGGCCAGGCGCGCGAGATCCCACTGTTGCTCAGTGAGCTGAGCAGCCTGCAAGGGCAGGCGTTGAATAACCTGGAGCCGGACGGCGAAACCCCGCGCCCCGGCCCCGGCCTGCTGCAACGCCTGTTTGGCGCCAAGGATGTCGCGAATGAAGCGCCGCCCGGCGAGGCCGCGCCGCCGCCTGCTCCGCCATCTTTACCGCCGCCCCCCGCCTCCAGGCCGGCGCCCGAGCCCGTCGCCGAGACGCCGGCGCAGCCTGACGAATTAGCCCAGGCCCTGCGGGCGTTCGCGCCGTTGCCGCAAGGCTCGGCCTCACCCCAGCCGGAACCCGTAGCGCCGGCCAAGGCGGTCGAGATCGTGACCCCCTCCGTTGCCGTCGAAGCCGTGTCACGAACTGCGCCGATCGCCCGGCCGGTCGAAGTGGCGGAGCCCGAGGCGCCTCCGGTCGAGGCGCAAGAGCCTGCCTCTGAAAGCGCACTCGCTGCGTTTATCGAAACACCGCCGGTCGAGGTCGATGCGCCGCCGCAAACTGTCATCGGCAGCCTGTCACTGCCGCCCGTGCAGGAAGTACCGGACCCGGACGAGTTGCAAGCGGACCCGGTCTACGCCCTGCCCGATTCGCCGGAGCCGTCCTACAGCTCCGTGGCCAAACACATTGAAGACACCTTACTTGGCCTGCTGGAAGACCTGTCGCTGCCCGAGCGACACCGGCCCCAGGCCGAAGCCATGCGCGAACGCCTGGCCCATGGTTTGAACTGGTACGAACTGCTGCCGATCCTCGACGATCTGGCCACGCTGATGCTGGCGATCACCGACAGCGGCCAACATGAGTTCGAGGCTTACCTAAAACAGCTCAACGAACGCCTCGAAGCGTTCCAGGGCCATCTGCAGACGGCCAGCGAAGGGTATGCCGACAGTCGCTCGGCCGCCCGGGAGCTGGACACGCAAATCCGTGAACAGGTCGACGGCCTGCAAAGCAGTGTGCAGGACGCCGCCGACCTGGACAGCCTCAAGCAGGTCTTGGAAAGCCACCTTGAAGGCCTGCTTGGCACCATGGACCAGCACCAGCAGCAACGTGATCAGCGCGAGCAGGAAGTGGCGGAGCGTTTGAAAGGGCTCGCGGAGCGCGTCGCCAATATGGAACAGGAGGCCCAGGGTTATCGCGATCACCTGGAAGTGCAGCGCCAGAAAGCCCTGATCGATCCGCTCACCGACTTGCCCAACCGTGCGGCCTGGAGCGAGCGCCTGGACCATGAGGTCAACCTCTGGCATCAGCGCGGCAATAGCCTGTCGCTGGCAATGCTGGACCTCGATCACTTCAAGCGTATCAACGACGGCTACGGGCATCTGGCCGGCGACAAAGTGCTGAAAATCATCGCCAACGTGCTGCGCAAGCGCCTGCGTCCTGGCGACTTCATTGCGCGATTCGGCGGTGAAGAGTTTGTGTTGCTGATGCCCGACTCCTCCCTGGCGAATGCCCTGGCCGCTGGCGAAGCGTTGCGAACGGCGATTGAAGTCTGCCCGTTCCACTTCAAGGGCGAGCCGGTGACGATCACGGTGTCGATGGGCGTGGCACAGTTCCAGCCCGGCGAGCGCAGTGACTTGGCGCTCAAGCGCGCCGACGAGGCGTTGTACCGGGCCAAGGCGGCGGGACGTAACCGGGTGCAGGCGGCCTAAAAGATGTTCCATTTTGTAATTTGACGTTTGGGCTACAAACGGTACGTTACACTGTTGCATTATCGTCTTCTGCGTAACGTGATCCGCCATGAAATCCGTGTACTTCGCTTTTGTGTTCCTCCTGCTCACCGGCTGCGCCAGCGGCCCGCGCCTGGATACCAGCCACCCCTCGGCCAACCACGACAACCGCGTGCAGTTCGTGGTGGTCCATTACACCTCGGCCAACCTTGAACGCTCCCTGGCGCTGCTGACCCATGGTCAGGTCAGCAGCCATTACCTGATCGGCGACGACGCTTCGGGCACCATCTACAAGCTGGTGGATGAAAGCCAACGCGCTTGGCATGCGGGGGAAAGCGAGTGGATGGGGCGTACCTGGCTGAACTCCAGCTCCATCGGGATCGAGATCGTCAACCCAGGGTTTCGCGACACGCCGACGGGCCGTGTGTGGTACCCGTACTCCGAAGCTCAGGTGCAATCGCTGGAGGTGTTGCTCAAGGACATCAGCACGCGCAATGGCATTGACCCCAAAAACATCATTGGTCACAGCGACATCGCGCCGCTGCGCAAGCAGGACCCGGGGCCGTTGTTTCCGTGGAAGCGCCTGGCCGAGAAGGGCTTGGGCGTCTGGCCCGACGCGCAGGCTGTGGCGCGCTACCAGGCGCAGTACGCCACGGATCTGCCGAGCATCACCTGGTTCCAGGAAGCGTTGGCGCACCTGGGCTACCAGACGCCGCAGACCGGTGAACTGGACGTCGCCACGCGCCATGTGATCGCGGCGTTCCAGATGCACTTCCGCCCTGCGCTGTTCGATGGCTCACCGGATGCCGAGAGTGCCGCGATCCTGCGCGCCCTCGACCGGCGTTAATCGCTACAGCGGTAACGCCATATAGAACTGCGTGCCCTGCCCCGGCCGTGAATACACGCCCATGCGGCCGCCATGCAGTTGCACGATCTCCTTGCACAGCGCAAGCCCCAGGCCGGCGCCGCCTTTCTTGCGGCCCACCTGCACGAAGGGTTCGAAGATGCGCCCCTGCTGGCCATAGGCGATACCTTCGCCGTTGTCCTCGACGCTGATAATCACCCGCTCGCCATGACGCCGTGCCTGCAGGCGGATCTGCCCGCCTTCGGCGGTGTGGCGCAGGGCGTTGCCCAACAGGTTGTCGAGCACGCGTTCCAGTTGCGCCTGGTCGGCATACAGTCGGGGCAGGTCGGGCTGGGGCTCTACCAGCAGCTCGATGTGTTGCGCATTCGCCGGCTCGGCGAAGCGCGCACGCGCATGCTCCAGTAGGTCGGTGACATCGCACGGGCCCAGGGTGAGTTTTTGCATGCCGTTCTGGTAGCGCGAAAAGTTGAGCAGGTCGTTGATCAACTGCATCAGGCGCTGCATCTCTTCATTGACCGTATCCAGCAGGTCCGCTTCACGGGACTCCGCAGGAAACTTCGCGCGTTCGCGGAACAAGCCGAAGGCCATGTGCATGCCGGTCACCGGCGTGCGCAATTCGTGGGAGGCGCGCAACACGAACTCGCTGCGTACCCGCTCAAAGGCGCGCTGCTCGGTGACGTCATGTAGCACCATCACTGCGCCGAGGATATGCCCCTGGGTGTGGCTTACCGGCGTCAGGCTGTAGGTCAACAGGCGCAGCTCACCCTCGACTTCCACCTCCAGGTCGTCCGGCGCCCGTTCCAGGTTGCCGCCGCGCAGCACCAGTTGCAGTTGATCGTCCATTTCCGGGCGACCCAGCGCATCACCCAGGCCCTGGCCGAGACGTTCCTCGTCCCAGCCCAACTGGCGCTGTGCGACGGGGTTGAGGTGCTCCAGGCGGCCTTGACGGTCAATCATCAACAGGCCGTCGTCGATACTGTCGAGCACCGCTTGCAGGCGCTGCTGGCCCGCCAGCAGCTCATCGATATTGGTTGCCTGATGCTGGCGCAACGCTTCGGCCATGATGCCGAAGCGTCGGGTCAGTTGGTTCATTTCCGCCGCTGAAGAAATGGGCAGGGTCACTTCGAAATCACCTTGCCCGATCTTGTCGGCGGCCTTGGCCAGCGCTTCGATCGGCCCGCCAAACCGTCGGGCGATGCCATGGGCGGTAATAAAACCGATGATCAGCACCGCGAGGCCTACCAGCCCCAGCAGCCCCGCGATCAACAAGGCGCGCTCGCGGGATTTATGCTCGCTGGCGCTGATGTTTTCCAGGGCCTGCTTGTGCTCGGCGATCAGGCCGTTGCGCAGAACATTGAATGTTTCGGTGATTTTCTCTTTGCTGCCGGGCGGTGGGGACGCTTGTTGAGATTCGTCAAAAGCCGCCAGCAAGCGCTGGTAGTCGAGCCGGGCCTGACTGAAACCGCTGCTATGCCCGTCGCGCTGTTCGTGGGCAATGCCTTGGTCGAGCAGCTCGAAGTAATGCTGTTCCGCCGCTTGCAGTGCCTCCGGATTGGGGCGTTGTTCGAGCATCATCATCAACTGGTCGCCCAGGCTCTGGCGCAGCTTGAGTCCCAGGTCGAGGGTGATGAAGTTACTGCGAATCGATGACTCCTGGGTCTTGGCCATCTGCATCACGCTGACCAGCCCCAGGATCAACCCCAGCAGGGCGACGGTGATCAGCGCGGAGATACTCAGGAATAACCGAGTGCGCAGTTTCATCGCTAACTTCATAAGGTACAGCTCACAGGTTGTACTGTTTGCGTTTGCGGTACAGGGTCGACGCGTCGATGCCCAGGGTGCGGGCAGCCTGATCCAAGGTGTCGCTGGTGGCCAGTACGGCGCCGATATGCGCTTTCTCCAGTTCGTCCAGGCTCAACGCCGCACCGATACGGGGTGCATTGTGGGTCGGCTGTTCGGCCATTCCGAGGTGGCTGATTTCGACCTTTTCCTGCGGGCAGATAATGCTCGCGCGTTCCACCACGTTGCGCAGCTCGCGGATATTGCCCGGCCAGCGGTAGTTGAGCAGCGCTTCGCGCGCTTCATCGCTAAAGCCCCGCGCCGGTCGGGCGTATTCCTTGACGAAGCGGGCGAGGAAGCGGTCGGCCAGGGCCAGGATGTCTTCGCTGCGTTCGCGCAGCGGCGGCAGGTGCAAGGTGATCACGTTGAGGCGGTACAGCAAGTCTTCGCGAAAGCGGCCGTCGCGCACCATGTCTTCGAGATTCAGGTTGGTGGCCGCAAGGATGCGTACATCGGCGCGCCGGGTAACCGGGTCGCCCACGCGCTCGTATTCCTTGTCCTGGATAAAGCGCAGCAACTTGGGCTGCAGGGTGAGGGGAAAGTCGCCGATCTCGTCGAGAAACAGCGTGCCGCCGTCCGCCTGGTTAACCCGGCCCAAGGTGCTCTCGCTGGCGCCGGTAAAGGCACCGCGGCTATGGCCGAACAGTTCGCTTTCCATCAACTCCGCCGTCAGCGACGGGCAGTTGATGGTGACGCAGGATTTCTTCGCGCGCTTGCTCCAGCCGTGAATGGCCCGGGCCAACTCGCCTTTACCGGTGCCGGATTCGCCGAGGATGAGGATGTTGGCGTCAGTCCCGGCCACTTGGCGTGCAGTTTCCAGCACCACCATCATCGCCGGGCTGTGGGAGTCGAGGCCGTCTTTGGGTTGGCGTACTTCGCCTTCCAGCGCCTCCAGGCGCGCGGAGAGCTGGCGCACTTCCAATTGTTTGGCGGTGGCCAGGCGCAGTTGGTCGGGGCTGCACGGTTTGACCAGATAATCAGCCGCGCCGGCCTGGATCGCATCCACCGCAGTGTCCACGGCGGAATGCGCGGTCACAATCACCACGCGCATCCACGGCGCCTGGATGCGCATCTGCGCCAACACATCCAGGCCGTTGTCCTCGCCCAGGCGCAGGTCCAGGAAGCACAGGTCGAACACTTGGCGTTGCATCAGGGCATCGGCCTGAGCGGCGCTGTTCGCGGTGGCTACGGTGTAGCCCTCATCTTCCAGGCAATAACGGAAGGTACGAAGGATCGCGGATTCGTCGTCCACTAAAAGAATGCGGCCTTGAAGTTCCTTGGCTGATTCCATTTGTCCCGCGCTCCTGAATATGAATGATGGTGTTTAGTCCCGCAATAATCGGGCAAGTTGCATGGTTCATTCTGATTGATAAAACGCAACGTCGTGCAGCTATCTACGTGTGTCCCTACAAAGCCCGCGCCTGCTGGCGTTTTCATGCCTTCTTGCCACTTCGGCAGTGCGCTATTGGCTTTCTATCCACCCATCCGACCACTGGTGATCGTGCATTTCGCACGGCGTCCAGGTGGCCATCGTGCAGGATGCTGGGCTTCGTGTTGATCAAATATATTTAACTGATTGATTTTGTTGAGTTTTATTTTGTAAAAAAGCTGGCACGCCCTCTGCAATAGCTCTCCTAACGAATAATCAAAATGCGGGAGAAAGCAGCATGACTCGCCAAAGCCTCGCTCAACTGTGTGTATCGCCAGTGCGCTTGCAACAAGGCCTGTTCGCCAGCCTGGCCCTGATGGTCACGTTGATTGGCGGCCAGCAGTTGCAGCATTGGCAGCAGCAGACCCCGCATTTCGAACGTCCGGCAATGACCCAGACCCATTTTCGCTCCATTGATAGCCGTTCCGTTGGCAGCGTCTCTGCCGATGTAACGGCTCCCCAACTGCGGATGGTTGACCAGGCGTCTGCCCTGGGTGAACTGCCATCCCAGGAACGTTGGGTGTTCTAGGCAACAAAAGGTCGCTTGAGTTGAGCGATTGCACGGCAGTACCGCTGTCACCCCTAAAAAAGCGTAAGGAGAATCACCATGTTGAGTTGGGCAATCACATTTCTGATCATCGCCATTGTGGCTGCAGTCCTGGGCTTCGGTGGGATCGCGGGCACTGCCACGGGTATCGCCAAGATTCTGTTTGTGGTCTTCCTGGTGATGTTCATCGCTTCGTTCTTCTTTGGTCGTCGCGGCCGAGGCTGAATATGACCACTTTGTCTCTCAAGGCCATGGCTGCCGTCCTGCTTCTGGGCGGCAGCGGTTTGGCGATGGCCGCTAACGACGGCCAGACCCGGGCCAACGAATTGCTCAGCGCGGACCCGCAGTACCGTGAAACGTGGCAAGGCGTGGTGAAGAAAGAAGAGCGCCTGCCGGAATGGGTCATGAACCTGTCCGGCACGGCCGAGCAAATGAATGCCGTTGAAGAAGATGGCGACAAGTACTTGGTCGGGCCCCTCTGCGAAACCGCAGACACCTGCCTGAACAAGCGCCTGATCGTCGCCTTCAGTTACGACAAGGAAGATGCCTACGCCATGTTGGTGGAAGTCCCGGCCGGCCTGCCGGCGGACAAGTCTCCAACGCGTCACGCCGATTACCGGTTTATCGGTAAGCCGGATGCAGGCATGCAAAAGCTGCTGATGGAGCAACTGAAGAAAGATCCGAATTGGTACTAGGTTCCGTCTGACGCATCTGTCGTCTGCGGGGCCGGCGTCCATAGAAAGAAGCCCTTGCGCTTCTTTCTGTTTGCATCGCTCGCCAAGGGCGATGCATGGCCAGGGGGCCGGGTTGCTCTGATCCGTCGAGATCGGCGTGACCTACGGGTACAGGGAGTGCCTGCGCAAGGGCCGGGTCAGGTGAAAAGCTGCGACGCAAGTTCACACGCTCTCGAGCTTGCTGGACTTGCGGCGGGCTTATGAGGTTCATCCCCCGCCTCTCATACTGCTCTTAGCCGAGAATCTGCTTTTTGCCCGCGACTAACCATTACTGGGTATGTCGTGGCGACCATCTATCGAGAAAATTTCGTTCACGCTATAGGACATTTCAGACAACAGCCCCCTGAATACACAGGCATTTTTGCGAATGCCTTCAGCGTGTCCTGCATCTCTAAGCGACCCTGATTTGACCGGTTCACGGCATATTCGCCGGGCAAAATGTCGCATTTGAACTGACCGTCCGGTCAGTTATTATGAAAAAAAGCCATGCCGATTCGGCATAGGGTAGGCGTTTACGGCATTAGACGTCGCCCCCTTGCATGGGAATAGTTGCGCCTTTTTTCGCCTGCCAGTAAGCCATTTCGGCCATGCGGCGGTGACTTTCTATGGAGGCAGATGCACACACTTTTTCGCTTCCGAGCGTTGCAGCTGGCGCATTTGCCTTAAGTTCACTTGAAGTAAGGGTAATGACATGAAGAAGGCAAAGCTAAGCCTCGCCTGGCAGATCCTCATCGGTTTGGTGCTGGGGATCGCAATCGGCGCCGTGCTCAACCATTTCAGTGCTGAAAAGGCCTGGTGGATCAGCAATGTGCTGCAGCCGGCGGGCGATATCTTTATCCGCCTGATCAAGATGATCGTGATCCCGATTGTGATTTCCTCGCTGATCGTCGGCATTGCCGGTGTCGGCGATGCGAAAAAGCTCGGTCGAATTGGCGTCAAAACCATCCTTTACTTCGAGGTCGTCACCACCATCGCCATCGTGGTCGGCCTGTTGCTGGCCAACCTGTTCCACCCTGGCACGGGCATCGACATGAGTACCCTGGGTACCGTGGATATCTCCAAGTACCAGGCGACAGCGGCGGAGGTGCAGCATGAGCATGCGTTCGTTCAGACCATCCTCAACCTGATCCCATCGAACATCTTTGCCGCCGTCGCGCGTGGCGAGATGCTGCCGATCATCTTCTTCTCCGTGCTGTTCGGCCTGGGCCTGTCGAGCCTCAAGCCTGAGCTGCGCGAGCCGTTGGTGACGATGTTCCAGGGCGTGTCCGAGAGCATGTTCAAAGTCACCCACATGATCATGAAGTACGCGCCTATCGGTGTGTTCGCGCTGATCGCGGTGACCGTCGCCAACTTCGGCTTCGCCTCTTTGCTGCCACTGGCCAAGCTGGTGATTCTGGTTTACGTCGCCATTCTGTTCTTCGCCTTTGTGATCCTGGGCCTGATCGCACGCCTGTTTGGCTTCTCGGTGATCAAGCTGATGCGCATCTTCAAGGATGAGCTGGTGCTGGCCTACTCCACCGCCAGTTCCGAAACCGTGCTGCCGCGGGTGATCGAGAAGATGGAAGCCTACGGCGCGCCGAAGGCCATCTGCAGCTTCGTGGTGCCGACCGGTTATTCGTTCAACCTCGATGGTTCGACCCTGTACCAGAGCATCGCGGCGATCTTTATCGCGCAGTTGTATGGCATCGACCTGTCGGTCGGCCAGCAACTGATGCTGGTGCTGACCCTGATGGTCACCTCCAAAGGCATCGCGGGTGTGCCGGGCGTGTCCTTCGTGGTGTTGCTGGCTACCCTGGGCAGCGTGGGCATTCCATTGGAAGGCCTGGCGTTCATTGCCGGCGTCGACCGCATCATGGACATGGCGCGTACCGCCCTCAACGTGATCGGCAACGCCTTGGCGGTACTGGTCATCTCCCGTTGGGAAGGCATGTACGACGATGCCAAGGGCGAGCGCTACTGGAACTCCCTGCCGCACTGGCGCACCAAGCAAGTGTTGCCGGAGGGTGAGGCCAGCCGCGGCTGAGGTCTGCCTGATGCGCACAAACCCCGGTAAATCCGGGGTTTGTCGTTTCTGTCAGCCCCGCTATCATTCGCCCCATCTTTCGGGGGATTCAACTGATGCTCAATGGCCTGTGGCTTGGCTTCTTTGTCGTAGCAATGGTGTCAGCACTGGCGCAATGGCTGGTCGGCGGTAACGCCGGGATTTTTGCGGCGATGGTGGAAAGCATTTTCGCCATGGCCAAATTGTCGGTGGAGGTCATGGTGCTGTTGTTCGGCACGCTGACGTTATGGCTGGGCTTTTTGCGCATCGCCGAAAAAGCCGGGATCGTCGACTGGCTGGCCAGGGCCCTCGGCCCGCTGTTTCGCCGGCTGATGCCGGAAGTGCCGGCTGGCCACCCGGCCATCGGTTTGATCACCCTCAACTTCGCCGCCAACGGCCTGGGCCTGGACAACGCCGCGACACCCATCGGCCTGAAAGCCATGAAAGCGTTGCAGGAGCTCAACCCGATCCCCAATACCGCGAGTAACGCGCAGATTCTGTTCCTAGTGCTCAACGCATCCTCGCTGACGCTGTTGCCGGTGACCATCTTCATGTACCGCGCCCAGCAAGGCGCAGCCGACCCGACGCTGGTGTTTTTGCCGATCCTACTGGCCACCAGCGCATCGACCCTGGTGGGCTTGCTCTCGGTGGCAGTGATGCAGCGCTTGCGGCTGTGGGACCCGGTGGTGCTGGCCTATTTGATCCCAGGCGCACTGCTGCTGGGCGGCTTCATGGCGTTGCTGGCGACCTTGTCCGCCACGGCGCTGGCCGGGTTGTCGTCGATCCTTGGCAACCTGACGCTGTTTGGCCTGATCATGCTGTTCCTGCTGGTCGGCGCGTTGCGCAAGGTGAAGGTCTACGAGGCGTTTGTCGAAGGGGCCAAAGAGGGCTTCGACGTCGCCAAGAACCTGCTGCCGTATCTGGTGGCGATGCTCTGCGCGGTGGGCGTGTTGCGTGCATCCGGTGCGCTGGACTTTGGCCTGGAAGGCATTCGTCATGTGGTCGCCTGGACCGGCATGGACACGCGCTTCGTCGACGCGCTGCCGACTGCGATGGTCAAGCCGTTCTCCGGCAGTGCCGCGCGGGCGATGTTGATCGAGACCATGCAGACCCAGGGCGTCGACAGCTTCCCGGCGTTGGTGGCGGCGACGGTTCAGGGCAGTACCGAGACCACCTTCTATGTGTTGGCGGTGTATTTCGGCTCGGTGGGTATTCAGCGGGCGCGGCATGCGGTGGGCTGTGCGTTGCTGGCGGAGTTTGCCGGTGTGGTGGCGGCGATTGCGGTGTGCTACTGGTTCTTTGGTTAAGGCTTGGATGGCTATCGGGAGCAAGCTCCCGATGAGGCCCTCAGCGTTTCGGCGCAGTGTTGCCCTGCGCCACCACCCAATCCACCACCTGCTTGTTCAACTGATCCCCCGCCAGCCCAAACCCGGCCACCACTGCCGGCACTTTGCTGTCGCTGACCGGCTGGCGCACTTCAAACCGTCGGCTGGCAATGATCCGCTGATCACTCCCACGCACCAGCCGCGCATCCAGGCGAATCACCACTTCCACCGCGCTGCTGCGGTATTCGCTCTGGAACGCCTGCAATTGCCCGCCCAGCTCGTAGTCGGCCTGCAGGTTGGTCTCGTCGCTGCTCAACAGCGTGACCCGGCCATCGCGCTGGAAGCCGTCCATGAAGCGGTTGCGCAGCAGGACCGGCGCCGGGTCGCTCCAGCGTGAGTGGGCGTAGCTGCTGATCAGATCGCCCTGGGGCACCACGGCAATGCGCGGGCTGTCGAGGAACTCGCTGGTCTGCGGCTTGGTCACGCGCAGCGACCAGGCTACCGGCGCCGCTTGGGCGGCCACCGGGGCCGAGGCCAGGCGGTAGACGTCCGATGGATCGGCCGTGGGCAGGATCGAGCACGCGCCGATCAGCGCCAGGGCAACGGGGGCGATCAGTTGGTAAGCACGCTTCATGGCGTGAACTCCTTGTTCTTGTCGCTGCCCAGCAGGTAACCGCTGGGGTTGGCTTCCAGGCGGCGGGAGATGGCGCGCAGCGAACCTAGGGTTTCGCGCAGTTCGCGCACGGCCGGCGCCAGTTCGTTGAGGCCCTGCATGCCGCTGTTCACCGCGTTCTTGTTATCGGTCAGCAAGGTGTTGATGGTCGCGGTGCTTTGCTCAAGGGATTTCATCGCCTGCTCAGCGCTGCCGAAGACCTGCCTGCCTTGATCGTTGAGCAGGCCGTTGGCATTGCGCATCAGCGCGGTGGTCTGCTCGAGGGCGGCACCGGCCTGCTTGCTGACCTGCATCAGTTGCTGCATCACCACTTTGATATCGCCGCGCTGGTCGGCAATCGCGCCGGTGGTTCGTTCCAGATGGTCCAGGGTGTTGCTGATGCGCTCGACATTCTGCGCAGAGAACATGTCGTTGGCGTTGTGCAGCAGCAGGTTGATGCTGGTCATCAGGTCGTTGCTGTTGTTCAGCAACCGCGCGATAGGGGATGGCGAGGCGATGATCTCCGGCAGGTCGCCGTCCTTGCCCTTGAGTGTCGGGCTTTGCGGTGTGCCGCCGCTGAGCTGGATGATCGAGGTGCCGGTGATGCCGGTCAGGGCCAGCTTGGCCTGGGTGTCTTCCTTGATCGGCGTCTCCCCGGAAAGGCGGATGCGTGCGAGCACGCGGCGCGGGTCTTTGGGGTCCAGGCGCAGGCTGATGACATCGCCCACCTTGATCCCGCTGTACTGCACCGAGCTGCCCTGGGACAGGCCGCTGACCGCCTCGTTGAAAATCACTTCGTAATCCTGGAACGCGGCGTCGACGCTGGACTTGGCCAGCCACAAGCCAAACAGCATCGCGCCGACCACCACAATCACGCTGAACAGACCGATCATCACATGATGGGCTCGGGTTTCCATGTCATACCTCGTTGAGCGGTTGAGCGGCATCCAATGCCGCGCGGCCCCGGGGGCCGTGGAAATATTCGTGAATCCAGGCGTCGTCGGTTTCGGAGACGACATCGATGGCATCGGCCACCAGCACTTTCTTCTGCGCCAGCACCGCGACGCGGTCGGTGATGGTGTACAGCGTGTCCAGGTCGTGGGTGACCAGGAACACGCTCAGGCCCAGCGCATCGCGCAGGGTCAGGATCAGTTGGTCGAATTGCGCGGCGCCGATCGGGTCGAGCCCGGCGGTGGGTTCGTCGAGGAACAGAATGTCCGGGTCCAGCGCCAGGGCTCGGGCCAGGGCCGCGCGCTTGATCATGCCGCCGGACAGCGACGCCGGGTATTTGTCGGCCGCCGACAGCGGCAACCCGGCCAACGCCAATTTGACTGCGGCCAGGTGCTCGGCGTCGGCGCGGCTCAGGCCGGCGTGCTCGATCAGCGGCAGCGCGACGTTCTCAATCACGGTCAGCGAAGAAAACAGCGCGCCCTTCTGGAACAGCACGCCAAAGCGCCGCTCCACCAGTGAGCGCTCATGCTCCGACAGGCTCGACAGGTTCTTGCCGAATACCCGCACCTCGCCTGCGCTGGGCCGGCGCAGGCCGACGATGCTGCGCAACAGCACCGACTTACCGCTGCCGGAGCCGCCGACCACGGCGAGGATTTCGCCCTTGTACAGATCCAGGTTGAGGTTTTCGTGCACGCTCTGGCTGCCAAAGCGATTGCACAGCCCACGGACTTCGATCACCGCTTCGCTGGGGGCTCGGGGTAGGCGCCTCACCAGCCCATCTCCATGAAGAACAACGCGGCGACCGCATCGAGCACGATCACCACAAAGATCGATTGCACCACGCTGGAGGTGGTATGGGCGCCGACCGACTCGGCGCTGCCGCTGACCTTGAAGCCTTCCAGGCAACCAATGGCGGCGATCAGGAACGCGAAGAACGGCGCTTTCACCATGCCCACCAGGAAATGCTTCACACCAATGTCCGACTGCAGCAGCGAGAGGAACATCGCCGGCGAAATATCCAGGGTCAGCGCACACACCACCCCGCCGCCGACAATCCCCGAGAGCATCGCCAGGAACGTCAGCATCGGCAGCGACACCAGCAGGGCCAGCACGCGGGGCAATACCAGCAGCTCCATCGGGTCCAGCCCCAGGGTGCGGATGGCGTCGATTTCTTCGTTGGCCTTCATCGAGCCGATTTGCGCGGTAAAGGCACTGGCGGTGCGGCCGGCGATCAGGATCGCGGTCAGCAAGACGCCGAATTCCCGTAGGAAGGAGAACGCCACCAGGTCCACGGTGAAAATCGTCGCGCCAAAGCTCTTGAGCACCGTGGCGCCGAGGAACGCCACCACGGCGCCCACCAGAAACGTCAGCAAGGCGACGATGGGCGCGGCGTCGAGGCCGGTCTGTTCGATATGCGCAACCATCGGCGTCACGCGCCAGCGCTTGGGCCGGAAAATGCTGCGGGCGAAGGTTTCAAGGATCAGGCCGATAAAGCCCAGCAGTTGCTTGCTGTCCAGCCACACCGCATCCACCGCGGCGCCGATGCGCGCCAGCACCTGGATGCCGGTGGCTTCTTCCGGGGCTTTTTCCGGTACGCAGAAATCATTCAGGGAGCGGTAGACGGTCTTGAGCAGTGCGCGGTCGGCGGCGGACAGGCTGCAGTCGGTTTGCTCGGCGGATTGCTCGATACGGTCTGGGCCCAGCAGCTCGACCAGCAGTGAGGCGCCAGCTGTGTCGAGGGCGCCGAGGCCATTGAGGTCGACGCGGGCGCCGGCGTCGTATCGGCCGTCGAGCTTGTCCGACAGTTTTTTCAGGTTTGTGTAGTGGGCAAGCGTCCAGTCCCCCGTAATCCTGAGCAACGGGGGGGCGGTGGACGTATCGAGGTGGGCTGTGCCGGCCGAGGTACGAGTGGTCATAAGCTCCGAGCTTGTCTGGCTATCCACAATGCCTACGTAATAGCACGATACAGCCTACTTTGGGTTGTCCGTTTGCGCTGTGTCAGTCACCTTGAAGCGCAGCACGCCGATCACCTGCCCGTCTTCGGTCAGCACCTGGACTTGCCAGCGCCCCACCGCGTCGGCCGGGAAGTTCTGTTTGTGGGTCCAGGCGCGGTAGCCTTCCTTGCGCCCGCCATGAATATCCAGGGCGATGCGGTCGACCTCCTTGCCGTTGAATTTCCACACGTGGTAGATCCGCTCATCCAGCCCGCGCGGGGCATTGATGGCGGTATAGGCATAGAGCCCGGCGCTGCGCAGTTGGGCGGCGCTGACTTCTTTGAGATCGTCGCCCGGCGTGCGGTCTTGCAACTGGGTGCTGATCGCCACTTCAGTCATCCACAAGGTGGCCGGTGGCACCCAACTGCGTAGGAACCATCCTGCGCAGCCAATGGCGGCCGTGACCCCGAGCAGCATCGCCCAGCCTTTGAGACTGCGCAGCGGCAAGCTCACGGCCAGGCTCGGGATCGACAAGGCCATGGCCACGCCGAGGGCCAGTTTGTAGCTCTCGGCGGTGGTCAGGTGCAGGATGATCGGCAGCGCGGTGAGCAGCGCGGCGAACAGGGTGAAGGTGTGTAAGGCGAGGAACAGCGAGCGTTTGGGCGCCAGCCACTTGTAATAGAGCGGGTCGGTGATCGACACCAGCGCCGCCGCGCCGAGCAGCCCGGTGAAGATCGATTGGCCGCTGTTCCAGGCGGTGGTGATGAAAAAGAACGGCAGCACAAAAAACAGACTTTCCTGGTGGATCATCTGGGTGGCGTAACGCAGCAGCGGTTCGGGGATTTCGCGCTTGAAGACTTTGGTGAACAGCTGGGTAAAGCTGTTTTCCAGCATCAGCCACAACCAGCTCACCAGCATGATGACCGCGATCCAACTGGCCATGCCCTGCTGGCGGTCCACCAGGATGAAGCTGCTCACCCCCGAGATGAAGCCGCCGAGTGCGATCACCCCTGGGTAGCGTTTCATCAGTTCGAGGATGCGCTGGATGTAGTGGTTCAGGTTCGGCATTCGGCAGTCACAGTCTTTGTAGGAAAAATCCCCGATAGAATAACGTCTTAGCCCTGGGTACGGTGCCTCATTGCGCGATCCGTTTGCGATAACTGCGCACGCCGATCAATACAATCGCGATCAGCCCGAGCACACCGGCACCTATCCAGTTCAGCATGTCGTAGCTCAGCAGCGGTTTTTCGATGCGCCAGTAGCCCGGCTGCTTGAATAGCTCGCGCATGGCCTGGTTGGTCTGCGCCAGGCTCACGGCCTTGATGCGTTTGACCGGGTCGCTGAAGTGACCGTTGTCGTAGTCGCCCGAGGCGCTCCAGTAATAGTCGGCCAGCGCGCTGTTGCCCTGCACGGCCCAGGCCTGGCGCGCGATGGCGGCCTGTTGCAGGCGGGCGAATGCCGCCGGGTCGAGGCCGTCCTTGAGCAGTTGGGCCTTGAGGTCCTGCAACACCTGTTCGGCTTCGGGGAGGGTTTCCCGTTCGAGGTCGGCATTCAGGCTGAGGAAACCGACGCCGCCGAGCACTTCGCGTTCGCTCCACGGGCCGTAGGACAAACCGTGCTTGAGGCGCAGTTGGCGATACAGCGCCCAGTCGAGGTAGTCCTTGAGCAGGTCGTAGGTTTCGTCATGCTGGTCGTCGAGCACCGGCTCGGGGAACAGCCAGTGCAGTTTGGCGCCGTTGCCGACCCAGCCATGGATCAGGTCGCGACGGCTGGCAGCGGCGTGCTGGATTTCCGGTAGGGCCAGATGCTCGGTCGGCTCGACCGGAACGAGTTGGCCATAAGTGCGTTCCAGGTAGGCCGGCAGCAGCTTGTCGAGGTCGCCGACGATGATCAGCGTCATGTTGTTAGGGGCGTACCAGTTTTTGCGCAGTTGCTCCAGTTGGTCGCGGGTCAACTGGTTGACCTGGGCGCGTTCGGCGCACTTGAGGCCCAGTTCGACCGCCAATTGGTTGCTGGCGGTGTGGCCCAGGTCCTGGCGGTCCAACAGGCGCTGCAGGTGTGAGTAATGGCCGCCGTCCTCGCGCTCGACCACCTGCTTGGCCGCGTTGATATGGGCGTCGGTCAGTTCAGTGCGGGTGAGGATCGCCCGTAGCAGGTCCAAGACCTTGCGCTGGTTTTGCGCGGGCGCCTCGATCACGAAGGTGGTGTCGGCATTGCTGGTGTAGGCGTTCCACTCGCCGCCCAGGGCTTGCATGCGTTCTTCGAGGTCGCCTTCACCGCCGCCGTCGATACCGCTGAACAACAAGTGTTCGAGCAGGTGCGGCAGTTCCTTGTCTGCGCAACGGAAGTCATCCAGGCCCACGCCGACTACCAGGCGAATGGCCACATGCCCGCGTTCGGTGCCCGGCTTGAGCAGTAATTGCAGGCCGTTGGGCAAGGTGTAGCCCTCGACTTGCAGGCGGTCAAAGGCAAAGGCGTGTACAGAGCCCATGAGCAGGCAGGCGAATAACAGGCGACGCATAACTGGCTTCCTGGCGAGTGAGGTCAGTGTTAACTGACTTCACTGGCCGTCTTACGTTCAGGGCGAATGTGTGATGTCGGCAATATCTTCGGCGGAGAGCGCGCCGATGTCGGACGTTTCCAACACTGCATAAGCACTGCTGCAGAACAACGAGTTCAAGCGTTTCATGTCGGCAATCAGTTCCAAATGCAGGGAGCTGGTCTCCAGGCTCTGCACGATCTTGCGTTGCAGACGGCTGACGTGGGCGTGTGCCAGGCGGCGCTCCTGGGCGCGGAAGCGGCGTTTCTCGCGCAGCAATTGGCGCGCGCTTTCCGGGTCAGCACTGAGGAACACCGACAGGCCCAGGCGCAGGTTGGCGATCAGTTGGCTGTGCAGGCCGGTGAGTTCTTCCAGGCCCACTTCGGAGAACTGGCGCCGCTGGGAGGTTTTCTGCTGCTGGACTTTGCGCAGCATGCGTTCGATCAGGTCGCCAGCCAGTTTCAGGTTGATCGACAGCTCGATGATCTCGGCCCAGCGGCGGTTGTCCTGTTCGCTTAGGTCTTCGCGAGGCATTTGCGCCAGGTAGAGTTTGATCGCGCTGTAGAGTGCCTCGACGTCGTCGCTGAGGCTGCGCATTTCCTGGGTGATGGCGGTTTGTTTGCCGCGCAGCACTTCGAGCATCGCGGTGAGCATGTTGTCGATCAGGTCGCCCAGGCGCAGGGTTTCCCGCACAGCGTTGGCCAGCGCCAGGCTTGGCGTGGCCAGGGCGGCGAGGTCCAGGTGACGCGGCGTGGCCTTGCCGTTGGCCTCTTCCCGTTCGGGCAGCAACCACGCGCAGACCCGGGCCATCGGGCCGATGCTCGGTAGCAGGATCAGGCAACGACTGACGTTGTAGAGCAGGTGGAAGCTAATGACCATGCCTTGGGCGCTGTAATCCAGGCTGTCCATCCACAACACGAGCGGGTCCAGCACCGGGATGATCAACAACAGGCCGATCAATTTGTACAACAGGCTGCCCAGGGCTACCTGGCGTCCGGCGGCGTTCTGCATGTTGGTGCTGAGGAACGCCAGCACGCCGCTGCCGATGTTGGCACCGATCACCAGGCCGATGGCCACGTGCAAACCGATCACGCCGGCGCCGGCCAGGGTGGCGGTCAGCAGTACGGCGGCGAGGCTGGAGTAGGAAATCATCGCGAACAACGCGCCGATCAGGGCATCGAGCAGGATGTCGCCGGTCAGCGAGGCAAACAGCACCTTCACGCCCTGCGCGTGGGTGATCGGCCCGGCGGCTTCGACGATCAATTGCAGCGCGAGGATGATCAGCCCGAGGCCGATCCCGACCCGGCCCAACTGCCCGGCCCGCGTCTGTTTGCGCGACAGGAAGAAGATCACCCCGAGAAAGATCAGCAGCGGCGACAGCCAGGACAGGTCAAGGGTGAGCACCCGCGCCATCAGCGCCGTACCGACATCGGCGCCGAGCATGGTCGCCAGGGCGGGCATCAGCCCCATCAGGCCCTGGCCGACAAACGACGTGACCAGCATGGCGGTGGCGTTGCTGCTCTGCACCATGGCCGTCACCAGGATACCGGCGACAAATGCCAGCCAGCGCTTGGACATGTTTTGCCCGATGACGTGGCGCAGGTTGGAACCGTAGACCCGCAGGATACCGGTACGGACGATATGCGTGCCCCAGATCAGCAGGGTCACGGCGGAAAGCAGATTGAGCAAGGTCAGCATGCTCGGCCTCCCGTGTGGGTGGGCTCCAACAGGAGCCAATGAGAATTGCCGCGTGCCGTTCTACGTCTTGTACTTAAGCTGTAGTTGGCGAATGGGCTCTGCGCCAGCATCGCATAGCTAAAGTTGGGATTGAAACAAAACTGTCATGAGATCAATTTTTTGCAGATGAAAAAATGGGGCGCGAACGCCCCATTTCAGCAGCGGATCAAGGTTATTGACCCGGAATGTCCTTGCGCAGTTTCACAGGGTCCTGCTGTTTCTTCTTTTTCGCGATGGCGGTGCGCATCTTGATGTTCACCACTTCCACCGCCAGCGAGAACGCCATGGCGAAGTAGACGTAGCCTTTAGGTACATGCACGTCGAAGGATTCGGCGATCAGCACGGTACCCACCACCACCAGGAACGACAGCGCCAGCATCTTCAGCGACGGGTGCTTGTCGATGAAGTCGCTGATGGTGCCTGCTGCCAGCATCATCACCAGCACCGCGACCACGATCGCGGCGATCATCACCGGTACGTGGGACACCATGCCGACGGCGGTGATGACCGAGTCCAGGGAGAACACGATGTCGATGATCGCGATCTGGATGATGGTGTAGATGAACTTGCCGCCGGTGCCTTTGGGCTCTTCGTGGGTTTCGTCTTCACCTTCCAGGGCGTGGAACATCTCCTGGGAGCTTTTCCACAGCAGGAACAGGCCTCCGAAGAAGAGGATCAGGTCGCGCCCGGAAATGCCCTGGCCGAAGACCACGAACAGATCGTCGGTCAGGCGCATCACCCAAGCGATGGACAGCAGCAACAGGATACGCGTGACCATGGCCAGGGCCAGGCCGAAGAACCGGGTGCGCGCCTGCATATGCTTGGGCATGCGGCTGACCAGGATCGAAATCATGATGATGTTATCGATGCCCAGGACGATCTCAAGGGCCGTCAGGGTGAAGAAGGCAATCCAGATTTCCGGATTGGTCAGCCATTCCATGTGTATTCCTTTAAGCAAGTGTTAAACCGCGCCAGCTGCAGCGCCGCGCGGTGAGTCGGTAGGATTATAGAGTGCTGAACAGCGGAAAAATCCCCATCAGCAACGCGGCGAACATTATGCACAGGCACACCAGCACTGCCCACTTCAGGGTGAAGCGCTGGTGATCGCCGAATTCGATACCGGCCAGGGCCACCAGCAGGTAAGTCGACGGCACCAGCGGGCTGAGCAGGTGTACGGGTTGGCCGACGATGGAGGCACGGGCCATTTCCACGGCGGTGATGCCGTAGTGGCTGGCGGCTTCGGCCAGTACCGGCAGTACGCCATAGTAGAACGCATCATTGGACATGAAGAAGGTAAACGGCATGCTCACCAGCGCGGTAATCACCGCGAGGTAAGGGCCCAGGGCGTCGGGAATGACCGCCAGCAGGCTCTTGGACATCGCGTCGACCATGCCGGTACCCGACAGGATGCCGGTGAAAATCCCGGCGGCGAAGATCAGCCCCACCACGGCCAGTACGCTGCCGGCATGGGCGGCGACGCGGTCTTTCTGCTGTTGCAGGCACGGGTAATTGACGATCATCGCGATACTGAACGCCACCATGAACAGCACCGGCAGCGGCAACAGGCCGGCGATCAACGTACACATCAGGGCCAGGGTCAGTACGCCGTTGAACCAGATCAGCTTCGGACGGCGGGCGTCCGGGTATTGCGACACGCTGATTTCGCTGTGGTCGATCTCGTCGCCCTGCAGGTGCAGTTCACCCAGGCGCGCACGTTCGCGCTTGCCGTACATATAGGCGATCACCAAGATCGCGACCACGCCGGCGGCCATGGCCGGGATCATCGGTACGAAGATGTCTGACGGGTCCACGTGCAGCGCACTGGCGGCGCGGGCGGTCGGGCCACCCCAGGGCGTCATGTTCATCACGCCACCGGCGAGGATGATCAGGCCGGCCATGATCCGCGGGCTCATGCCGATGCGCTGGTACAGCGGCAGCATGGCGGCCACGCAGATCATGTAGGTGGTGGCGCCGTCACCGTCGAGGGACACCACCAGGGCCAGCACGGCGGTGCCGACCGAGACTTTCAGCGGGTCGCCCTTGACCATCTTGAGGATCTTGCGCACGGCGGGGTCGAATAGGCCGGAGTCGATCATCAGGGCAAAGTAGAGGATGGCGAACATCAGCATCACGCCGGTCGGCGCGAGCTTGGTGATGCCTTCGAGCATCATCGGGCCGATCTTCGGCGCAAAACCGCCGAACAACGCGAACAGGATCGGCACGATGATCAGGGCGATCAGCGCGGACAGGCGCTTGGTCATGATCAGGAACATGAACGTGATGACCATGGCAAAGCCAAGGAAAGTCAGCATAGGAATACTCCAGGCGTAGCGCGGCTAGGGAATGGCGAACCGGGTGGGGTCAGCGCAGAACGAGAGGCACTAGGCTTACGGGCGGAGTGTGGGCGAACAGGCGGGTACGGGCGGACATCGGGAATCACCATTGTTGTTGTTAATAGCCGGTCTGTTGCCGGCGGTGGGGGCGATCCTAGACGCGTTAGCTTTCAGCCAGCTTTCGTTGATCAAACTGGTGATATGGAAATGACACACGGTCTCCAGGCCTGCGCAGATCAAAATGTGGGAGGGGGCTTGCTCCCGATGGCGCAGTGTCAGCCACGGTTGTATTGGCTGATGCACCGCGATCGGGAGCCAGCCTCCTCCCACATTCAGGGCAATTCGAGGCCGCCGGCGGCTTTGTGCAGTGCGCGTAGATGTTCGCCGACCTGCTTGAGGTTGGCCTCGCAGGCGGCAATCTCGGCGGAGCGGGACGGGTCCAGCAGCGCCCTCACCTCTTTGTCCAGCTCGCCGGTCAGGGATTGCAGCTGTTTTTGGCGCTCGGCGCTTTCCGATTCAAGGCGCTTTGATTCCGAGGGTTGCGGCAGGCCGTAGCCGCTGCTGCCGAGCAGTTCCGCCGGGCGGCTGAGGAAGCCGCTGTTGGCGAGAATTTGTTGCAAGGTGGCGTTGGCTTTCTCCATGCCGCCGTTTTTCAGCTCGCGGGCGCCGAGGTAGCGCTGTTTGACTTCGTCCTGGGCCAGCATCAATTGTTTGCGAAAGCTCGCCTGTTCCAGCAGCAGGAGCGCGGCGCTGGTGCGCAGGTCGGCCTTGTCGAACCATTGGCGGCGCTCTTGCGCACTCAGGGACAGCCAGTCTTCGACCTGGGTCTGCTTGATCGGCAGGTGCTTGCGCAGCACGTCGAACATCGCTTGATAGCGCTCGCGGAACGAGTCGAAGTGATAGCCCAGGCGCAGCGCCTCGCGCTTGTCGTTCAATACGCTGGTGTCGGCCAGGCCGCGCGCCTGCAGGACCTCCAGCAGCCCGTTGGGCGTGATGTTGTCCAGGCCGGTCAGTTGCGGGTTGGCGCTGCCGCTGCGCAACAGTTTCAGGCCTTCGACCGCGCAGTTGTTAGACAGGAAGAAGTAGTTGCCGTCGTAGCTCCAGTGCATTTCAGCCGCGTGCTCGACGGTGTCCTCGATCTCCCGACGCGTCAGCTTCAGCGGCACCGAGGCGAGGCCGCGCAACTCGGTCTTGGTGTACTCGTCGATGACCTGGGCCAGCGGCAGCACGAACAGCCGTGACGGGTACTTGCCCACCAGGCCATCCCAGCTCGACAGCTGTACGTCACCGACAAAGGCGCGGTAGGACAACACCAGATGCTGGTCCAGATCGAGCCGACAGTCCGGGCCGCGAGGGCGACCGGGCGCGCAGATCACCAGGCGCAACATGCTGTGGCCCCAGCGGCTGACCAGGTTCTGGTTGGCTTCGGCGAGCAGGTAATCGATTTCGTAGACCCGTTCCGGGTCGACATGGCCCAGGGGCGTCTTGGCGAAATCGTTGCCGGCGTTGAGAAAGGCGTAGGTCTTGGCGCAGGTGTCTTGCTCGGGCGGCGCCCAGCCAAAGTGTTCCTTGTAATAGCGGAACAGCGCGGGGCGGCGGCAGGCGTAGCTCGGGTCGAGGAGGAAATACTCCATGTTGACCGCGACGAACTCCAGCGGGCTGCTGGTTTCGTAGAGGTCCGGGCTGCGCGCGATCTGGCGGTTGTGCTGCTCGCGTTCACCGCGGCGGCCGACGTATTGCGGCCAGCCGGCGAGGTCCAGCAGGCGTGGGTCGTCGCTGAAGGTGAAGCGGCGGTCGTTCTGGCCACGGCATTGATCGGGCAGGCCGATCAGGCCGGTGATGCTGTTCTGGCGGCTGCAGCGCCGGATCAGCGTGCGCTCGTCGCTGGGCCACAGGCGCGCACGGTCGTAGATGTGGGTCAGTTCATGCAGCACGGTGGCGAGCATTTCCCGGCGCACGGTGCCGTGGGGGCGGTTGGTCTTGCGGGTGGCGGCGCTGCCGTCGGTCAGGCTGGTGAGCAGGTTGCGGTTCAGGTCCAGTTCGGACACCAGCGAGGCCTGGCCGTAGGCGTTTGCGGGCATCTTGTCGGTCCAGCCGACATCGATGCGCCGGTCCAACTGCTCGATAAAGCGCGGCGGCAGTGAGCGCAACGCTTCATCGAGCAACGCCTGGCTGGCCTGCTGTTCGGCTGGGCTCAACCCTTCGGTTATGAGCCGCAGTTGCAGGCTGGCCTGGGCTGCGCCGGCACACAGCAGCAGAGCCCCGGCCAGGAGCCAGGCGTTGAGACGCCTCACAGCGCGAGAATGGCTTCGGCGAGGGTCTGGTCGCTGGCATCACGGGCTTCCGGCACGCGGGTGCGCAGGGTGTCGAAGGCGGCTTCGAGTTGCGCGCCACGGATCTCGCCGTTGGTGGCGACGAAGCTGGCGGCGTCATCGTGGGCTTCGCGCACGATCTTGGAGTCGCGGATCGAGGTGGTGGTGTCCGAGGTGAAATCAATGGTGCGCCCGGAGGCGCGCACGATGATGTTACTGGTGGCCTTCAAGGTCTGCGCGTGGGCGACATCGGTCAACAACAGCAGGCCGAGAGCGGCGGCGATCAGCGGGCTACGCATGGAATGACTCCGAAATACAAAGATGGTTATTGGACGAGAATTGCTTGCGCCAGTTCAAGGTCACTGGCGTTAAGTTTTGGTTGGCTGCGGCGCAGACGATCCAGTGCTGATTCCAGTCGAGCCCCCCGCCATCGGCCGTCAGTGGCAATGAATGCGGCGGCATCATCCTGGGCGGCCAGTACCCACTTTCTGTCGAACGGCGCGGAGGTCACTTTGCTGGTGGCATACGCGCTCACGACGGTGCTCTGGGTGGACAGATCAAAGGCCGAAGCCAATGGTGACCAGCAGGCGGAAAACATCACAGGAACGATTAACCGGCGGTATGAAAAAGCCATGGGACTCGACAACTGAAAGCGAGCGCCAAGGCTAGCGCAATGCCCGGGCGAGAGCCAGCGCCGAGGCATCCGGGAGCCGCTGGCGCTCCCTTGTCCCGCCCTGTTATCAGATGGCTAGAATGGCTTGGGCCAGTTGTGCGTCTGTCGCGACGTTCAGTTGTGGCGCTTGCTGGCGGATCTGCGCGAGGGCGCTTTCCAGTTTGACGCCGCGAATGGCACCGGCGCTGGCGACGAAGCTGGCGGCGTCGTCACGAGCGGCACGCACGACCTTGTTGTCACGCAGGGAGGACGTGGCATCGGAGCTCGCATCGGAGGTGGCTTTCAGCGCGCCGACGATGGAGTCGGTGGTGACGATGAAGCTGGACGCGTGGGCGTTGGCGGCGAGGGCCAGCAGGGTGGCGGCGCTCAGCAGGCGAAGACGGGACATGGGGTGACTCCTGTAGATGAACAAATAAGGTCGCGCGGAGCGGCCACTGTGAAGCGGATGTGGATGCCATTGGCATCAGACGCCCGTTCTACACGGTTCGCCACGTGGTGAGCGGATATTAAGCTGCGGCCTGTCCATTCGAAAAGCGCCTTGACTGTCTAGTCACGCCAGAATGGCTTGGACAGCTCGACCAGGCGTTCGCCGGGGCTGATACCCGCGTCGGACAGCTCTCGCGGGTCGATTTGGGCCAGTTGGTGGCGCTCGCGAGCCTGTTGCCGCCATCTGGAGAGCGTAGCGGCAGTGCGACGTAACAACGAGGTGCGCGGGGTTGGTGGGTTCATGAGGAGCGCCTTTCATGGTGTTTTTGGAAGACCATGTTGAGCGGATCGTTTCGACCGATACAGATACACTGGCGCTTAATTGTACTGCTTAATTGTTGTATTTATTAAACTGTACTGGTTGATCTGCAAGCTATCTGTTCCGGGGGGCACAAACACCCAAACCCAGAAACAACAAAGCCCGCCTCCGGTTACCCGGGGCGGGCTTTGCTTAACGAATCAGGTTGCTGGCTGTGGACCCGGTAGGTCAGGGCCAGCGAGCGCCTATTAGCGCCAGAACGGCTTGCTCAGCTCTTCGTAGCGTTGTGCTTCGCTGATACCGGCGTCAGCCAGCAGACGCGAATCCAGACGAGCCAGTTGATGGCGGCTGGAGATGCGGCGCTGCCACAACATCAGGTTGGCGATAACGCGCAGAGGCATGGAAGCCTGGGTGTTTACAGCTTTCTCTTCGAAGAACAGATCGGAACTGAGTGTACGTTCCATGATGACATCCTTCCGCTTGTGGCGGGATTAGGTAGTGGTTTAACTGATGCCAATGATCCTCCTCCCGCGCAAGACTCTCTAGATACAGTTAACCTGTATTGTGAGGGGGCAGTTAACTGTTTATGGCTGCTGTACTGTACGGAAATGGGGCAACTGTACCTGTCTGCACTTAATCAGTGCAAAAACGGCATTTTGGAAGGAGTGTGTGGGATATTTCAGTAGGAAAAGACCAGTACAGCAGTACAGTTTTTCCAAGGAGAGGGGGGTGGTGCAACCGAGCTGATGAAACTGTGTGTGCATCAGCTCGGCTGTGTATCGATCAATCCTTGAGCATGTGCCCGGTTTCTTCCAGGTTAATGTGCCAGCTCAGTGCTTCGCGCAGGATGTGTGGGGTGTGGCCACCAATCGCACAAGCGTCGTTGAAGTACTTGTTCAGCGCGTCGCGGTAGGCTGGGTGCACACAGTTGTCGATGATCACCCGTGCGCGCTCCCGTGGCGCCAGGCCGCGCAGGTCGGCGAGGCCCACTTCGGTCACCAGGATGTCGACGTCATGCTCGGTGTGGTCGACGTGGCTGACCATTGGCACTACGCTGGAAATCGCCCCGGCCTTGGCAATCGATTTGGTTACGAAGATCGCCAGGTGCGCGTTACGAGCGAAGTCGCCCGAGCCGCCAATCCCGTTCATCATCCGTGTCCCGCACACGTGCGTGGAGTTGACGTTGCCGTAGATGTCGAACTCCAGCGCGGTGTTGATCGCGATGATGCCCAGGCGGCGAACCACTTCCGGGTGGTTGGAGATTTCCTGCGGGCGCAGCACCAGCTTGTCCTTGTAGTGCTCCAGGTTGCCGAACACGTCGCTGTTGCGACGCTCCGACAAGGTGATCGAACTGCCGGAGGCGAAGGTCAGCTTGCCGGCGTCAATCAGGTCGAACGTCGAGTCCTGCAGCACTTCCGAATACATGGTCAGGTCTTCGAACGGCGAATCGATCAAGCCACACATCACGGCGTTGGCGATGTTGCCGATCCCGGCCTGCAGCGGGCCGAGCTTATTGGTCATGCGGCCGGCGTCCACTTCCTGCTTGAGGAAGTTGATCAGGTGGCTGGCGATGCCTTGGGTTTCGGCGTCCGGCGGCGTCACTGTTGAAGGTGAGTCGGACTTGTTGGTGATCACGATGGCGACGATCTTCTCCGGCGGAATCGGGATCGCGGTGCTGCCAATGCGGTCGTCGACTTTTACCAGCGGGATCGGCGTGCGCGTCGGCCGATAGGTCGGGATGTAGATGTCGTGCAGACCTTCCAGGTTCGGGTTGTGCGCCATGTTGATCTCGACGATCACTTGCTTGGCGAAAATCGCGAAACTGGCCGAGTTGCCCACGGAAGTGGTCGGCACGATATGGCCTTGTTCGGTGATCGCGACGGCTTCGATCACGGCAATGTCAGGCAGCTTGAGTTGGTTGTTGCGCAGTTGCTCGACGGTTTCCGACAAATGCTGGTCGATAAACATCACTTCGCCGGCGTTGATCGCCTTGCGCAGGGTGCTGTCGACCTGGAACGGCATGCGTCGCGACAGCACGCCGGCTTCGGTCAGTTGCTTGTCGAGGTCGTTGCCCAGGCTGGCGCCGGTCATCAGGGTGATTTTCAACGGCGACGTCTTGGCGCGCTCGGCCAGGGCTTGAGGTACGGCCTTGGCTTCACCGGCACGGGTGAAGCCGCTCATGCCGACGGTCATGCCGTCCTCAATCAGTGCGGCGGCATCAGCCGCGCTCATGACCTTGTTCAACAGCGAAGGCAAGCGGATACGATCACGGTACATGGATTGTTATCTCGGGATACGGAGGCAAGGTATGCAGTTTAGTGATTTCAAAAAATTTCGGCCCGCTACCATGGTCGAATGCCGGGCAGCGATTTAGGGCCTTTGGTCGGTTTTCATGCTGCAATAAAAAACCCTAGCCTACTGGAGGCCAGGGTTTCGGGTGTTGCGCTGGCGCAGTGTTATTCGACAGCCTTGACCATGTCTTCGATAACCTTCTTGGCGTCGCCGAAGACCATCATGGTTTTGTCCAGGTAGAACAACTCGTTGTCCAGGCCGGCATAGCCGCTGGCCATCGAGCGCTTGTTGACGATGATGGTCTTGGCCTTGAACGCTTCGAGGATCGGCATGCCGGCAATCGGCGAGTGCGGGTCGTTCTTGGCGGCCGGGTTGACCACGTCGTTCGCGCCGAGCACCAGTACTACGTCAGCCTGGCCGAATTCGGAGTTGATGTCTTCCATCTCGAACACCTGGTCGTAAGGCACTTCGGCCTCGGCCAGCAGCACGTTCATGTGTCCGGGCATACGGCCGGCCACCGGGTGGATCGCGTACTTTACGGTCACGCCGCGGTGGGTCAGCTTTTCGGTCAACTCCTTGAGTGCGTGCTGTGCGCGTGCCACTGCTAGGCCATAGCCCGGCACGATGATCACGGTATCGGCGTTGGTCAGCAGGAACGTGGCGTCGTCGGCCGAGCCGGACTTCACCGGGCGCGCTTCTTTTGAGCCGGCCGCAGCAGCGGTATCCGGCGCATTGCCGAAACCGCCGAGCAGCACATTAAAGAACGAGCGGTTCATCGCCTTGCACATGATGTACGACAGAATCGCGCCGCTTGAGCCCACCAGCGAGCCGGCGATGATCAGCATCGAGTTGTTCAGCGAGAAGCCGATCCCTGCCGCTGCCCAGCCGGAGTAGCTGTTGAGCATCGAGACCACCACCGGCATATCGGCGCCGCCGATCGGGATGATGATCAACACGCCCAGCACGAACGCCAGGGCCAGCATCAGCGCGAAGGCGCTGAGGTTGCCGGTGAACATGAAGGTCAGGCCAAGCCCCAGCGTGGTCAGGCCGAGCACCAGGTTCAGTTTGTGCTGGCCGGCGAACTGTACCGGTGCGCCTTGGAACAGACGGAACTTGTACTTGCCCGACAGCTTGCCGAAGGCGATCACCGAACCGGAGAAGGTGATAGCACCGATAGCGGCGCCAAGGAACAGCTCCAGGCGATTACCTGCGGGGATCGAGTCGCCCAAGTTTTTGACGATGCCCAAAGATTGCGGCTCGACCACGGCGGCAATGGCGATAAACACCGCTGCCAGGCCGATCATGCTATGCATGAAGGCGACCAGTTCCGGCATCTTGGTCATTTCCACGCGCTTGGCCATGATCGAACCGGCGGTGCCGCCGATCAGCAGGCCAACGATCACGTAGCCAATGCCGGCGGTGGCAAGCTCAGCGCCCAGCTTATAGATGAGGCCCACGGTGGTCAGTACCGCCAGCGCCATGCCGAGCATGCCGAACAGGTTGCCGCGTCGCGAAGTGGTAGGGTGCGACAGGCCTTTGAGGGCCTGGATGAAACAGATCGACGCAATCATGTAGAGCGTCGTGACGAGATTCATGCTCATTACTTCGGCGCCTCTTCTTTTACTTTCGGGGCTTTCTTCTTGAACATCTCAAGCATCCTGCGAGTCACCAGGAAGCCGCCGAACACGTTGACCGCTGCCAGGGCCACGGCCAGGGTGCCCATGGTCTTGCCCAGCGGTGTAACGGTCAGTGCGGCGGCCAGCATCGCGCCGACGATCACGATTGCCGAGATCGCGTTGGTCACGGCCATCAGTGGCGTGTGCAGTGCGGGGGTAACGTTCCAGACCACGTGGTAACCGACATAAATCGCCAGCACAAAGATGATCAGGTTGTAGATACCGGGGGAGATAAGCTCTTCCATCGTCTGAATCCCTGCTTAGGCGTTTTTGCGGATGACTTGGCCGTCGCGGCACATCAGGCACGCGGCGACGATGTCGTCTTCGAGGTTGATTTCAAACTGCCCTTCCTTGTTGAAGACCAGCTTCAGGAAGTCCAGCAGGTTGCGCGCATACAGGGCCGACGCGTCAGCGGCGACGGCACCTGCCAGGTTGGTCGGGCCGCAAATGATCACCCCGTTTTCCACTACCACCTGATCGGCGACAGTCAGCGGGCAGTTGCCACCTTGAGCGGCGGCGAGGTCGATCACCACCGAGCCCGGCTTCATTTGTGCAACCGTGTCGGCGCTGAGCAGGGTCGGGGCCTTGCGGCCCGGGATCAGGGCGGTGGTGATGACGATGTCGGCCTGCTTGGCGCGTTCGTGGACGGCCAGGGCCTGGCGTTGCATCCAACTGGTCGGCATCGGGCGTGCGTAACCACCGACGCCGACGGCGCATTCACGCTCTTCGTCGGTTTCGTAGGGCACGTCGACGAACTTGGCGCCGAGGGATTCAATCTGCTCCTTCACGGCCGGGCGCACGTCAGACGCTTCGATCACTGCACCCAGGCGTTTCGCCGTGGCGATGGCCTGCAGGCCCGCGACGCCAGCGCCGAGGATCAGCACGCGCGCGGCTTTCACCGTACCGGCGGCAGTCATCAGCATTGGCATGAAGCGTGGGTAGTGATGGGCGGCCAGCAACACGGCCTTGTAACCGGCGATGTTGGCTTGGGACGACAGCACGTCGAGGCTCTGGGCCCGCGAAGTACGCGGCGCGGCTTCCAGCGCGAAGGCAGTGATGCCCTGCTCGGCCAGCTTGGCGATGGTTTCGTTGCTGAACGGATTGAGCATGCCCACCAACACGGTGCCGCTTTTGATCAGCGTCAGTTCGCTGTCGCTGGGGGCCACCACTTTTAGGATCAGCTCGGTGCCGAATGCATCGCTGGCGCTGCCTATGGTTGCACCTGCCGTTTCATAGGCACTGTCGACGATGCTGGCTTTAATACCCGCCCCGCTTTGTACAGTGACCTTATGGCCCTGGCCGATCAGCTTCTTGATGGTTTCCGGGGTGGCAGCCACCCGCGTTTCACCGGTCTGGGTTTCGAGAGGAACACCAATGTGCACGTCAAATCTCCTGCATGATCTTTTTGCTTTTGATCTTATTGTAAAAAGGCCAGCGCACCGTGAGTGGCACATCTGGGGCGGCCGATCAGCACGATCCCGCTGAAATGACAGCGGGGCGCGGCATTTTGCAGGCGAACTTTACGGCCTTCAAGGGATTATGACGGGTGACGAAAAATTAACTACAAGTCACCCTGTGACTGATTGCCGCAACGCTTTTAAATAACCCATTTAAATACAGATACTTAACATGACTATTTGGACTTTTCTCGGTTTCGCAATCGCCGTTGTGAATAGTCGGGCATTGGCCGGTAATAGTCGCTACAAGCTATGAGGGTTATGGCTTTGAGCCATATTTTCGTCGTACAAGTACAGTTTTCTTAAATGCGACATTTACGGATATCTGTAGTATTTGATGTTATCTGACTACATAGTCCATAAGTGGCGTTTGGTCCTTATATTCCTGGGCTGTAGCGCTTCGACTGGTCGATCAGCCAGTCCCTGAAGGCGTGCAGGGATGCGGATTCGACTTTTCTGTCAGGAATCATCAAGTAATACGCCTTCGAGTTGCTCAGCGCTTCGGGGCTTGCGATTACCAGTTGGTGCTCGGTCAGTTCGCGCTGGATGAGGAACGGTGGAATCAGCGCAATGCCCATGTCATGCATGGCCGCCTGGGACAACATCGAGAATAGCTCGTAACGGGGACCCGTCATGTCGCGGGGGATGTTCAACTGTTGCGCGTTGAACCACTGGCGCCAGGCATAGGGCCGCGTGGTCTGCTGCAGCAATGGCAGTTCCGCGATTTCCTGTGGGCTGAAATGTGTGCGGCTGCCGAGTAAGCGAGGGCTGCACACGGGGACGGGGTTTTCTCCCATCAGCCGGTGGGACTCGGTACCGGACCAGTCGGCATCGCCGAAATAGATCGCGGCGTCGAATTCAGTGTCGGCAAACAGGAAGGGGCGCGTGCGGTTGGTGAGGTTGACCGTGACTTCCGGGTGCTGGCGCTGAAAGTCCTTGAGGCGAGGGATAAGCCATTGGGTGCCAAAGGTCGGCACCACCGCCAACTCGATGACGTTCGCGCCCTGCTGCCCCATGACCGACAAGGTGTCGCGCTCCACCGCGTCCAATTGCGTGGCGACGCGACGGCTATACGACAGGCCCGCTTCTGTCAGCTTGACCCCGCGCCGCGAGCGGCGAAACAGCTCGACACTTAAAAACTCCTCAAGGCTGGCGATCTGCCTGCAAATGGCGCCCTGAGTGATGGAAAGCTCCTGCGCAGCCTTGGTAAAGCTCTCGTGGCGGGCCGCAGCTTCAAAGCTGACAAGGGCGGTGGTGCTGGGGATTTTTCTGCGCATGTACCTTGTCCTCACTTATAAGGCGCATTTGCGCCCTTCTCGGCTATTACGGAGTGATAAATTAGCACAAGCCTATGCAAAAACCTCGTTTGCCCTCTGCACTTGCCGGGCCTAGTCTGCATCCACGACTTCTGATTTTCTTTGCGAGGACTTATTCATGGCTGGCAAGGCAAGCTTCAACTGGATCGATCCACTGCTGCTGGATCAACAGCTCACCGAAGAAGAGCGCATGGTGCGCGACAGTGCTGAGCAATTCGCCCAGGACAAGTTGGCGCCAAGGGTGCTCGAAGCCTTCCGCCATGAAAAGACCGACCCTGAGATCTTTCGCGAGATGGGTGAGACCGGCCTGTTGGGCGCGATGATTCCCGAGCAGTACGGCGGCAGTGGCCTGAATTATGTCTGCTACGGGTTGATTGCACGTGAGGTCGAGCGAGTCGACTCCGGTTATCGCTCGATGATGAGTGTGCAGTCTTCACTGGTCATGGTGCCGATCAATGAGTTCGGCACCGAAGCGCAAAAACAGAAATACCTGCCGAAACTGGCGTCGGGTGAGTGGATCGGTTGCTTCGGTCTGACCGAGCCTGACCACGGGTCCGACCCTGGCGCGATGATTACCCGGGCGCGCAAGGTAGATGGCGGCTACAGCCTGACCGGCGCCAAGATGTGGATCACCAACAGCCCGATTGCCGATGTATTCGTGGTGTGGGGCAAGGACGATGCCGGTGATATCCGCGGTTTTGTCCTGGAGAAAGGCTGGAAGGGCCTGAGCGCTCCGGCGATTCACGGCAAGGTCGGCCTGCGGGCTTCCATTACCGGCGAGATCGTCATGGACAATGTGTTCGTGCCCGACGAGAACATCTTCCCGGATGTGCGTGGCTTGAAAGGCCCCTTCACCTGCCTTAACTCCGCTCGCTACGGGATCTCCTGGGGTGCGCTGGGGGCTGCCGAGTTCTGCTGGCACACCGCTCGCCAGTACACCCTTGATCGTCATCAGTTCGGTCGGCCATTGGCAGCGACCCAGCTTATCCAGAAGAAGCTCGCGGACATGCAGACCGAGATCACCCTGGCCTTGCAAGGTTGCCTGCGCCTGGGGCGGATGAAGGATGAAGGCACTGCGGCGGTGGAAATTACTTCGATCATGAAGCGCAATTCCTGCGGCAAGTCGCTAGATATCGCACGCATGGCGCGGGATATGCTGGGCGGCAACGGCATCTCCGATGAGTTCGGGGTGGCGCGTCACCTGGTAAACCTGGAGGTGGTGAACACCTATGAAGGTACCCACGATGTACACGCCTTGATTCTGGGGCGTGCGCAAACCGGTCTTCAGGCGTTCTATTAATAGGAGCACGGCCATGGGCGCGCTTTCGCATCTGCGGGTACTGGATTTGTCGCGAGTACTGGCGGGCCCCTGGGCCGGGCAGATTCTCGCGGATCTTGGGGCTGAAGTGATCAAGGTCGAGCGGCCGGGTAATGGTGACGACACGCGTGCCTGGGGGCCCCCCTTCCTCAAGGACGCGTATGGCGAGAACACCAGTGAGGCGGCGTATTACCTGTCCGCCAACCGCAACAAAGAGTCGGTGACCATCGACTTCACGCAGCCGGAGGGGCAGAAGCTGGTGCGTGACCTGGCGGCGAAGTCCGACATCCTCATCGAGAATTTCAAGGTGGGCGGCCTGGCGGCGTATGGGTTGGACTATGCGTCGCTCAAGGAGGCCAACCCGGCGTTGATCTATTGCTCTATCACCGGGTTTGGCCAGACGGGGCCTTATGCGACTCGTGCAGGCTACGACTTCATGATCCAGGGGTTGGGCGGACTCATGAGCCTGACGGGGCGGCCTGAGGGTGATGAGGGGGCGGGGCCGGTGAAGGTGGGGGTGGCGCTGACTGACATCCTCACGGGGCTCTATTCAACGGTGGCGATCCTGGCGGCGCTGGCTCATCGCGAGCGTGATGGCGGCGGGCAACATATTGATATGGCGCTGCTGGATGTGCAGGTGGCTTGCTTGGCTAACCAGGCGATGAACTACCTGACGACAGGTGTGCCGCCAAAGCGCCTGGGCAATGCGCATCCGAATATCGTGCCCTATCAGGATTTTCCCACGGCCGATGGTGACTTCATCCTGACGGTGGGGAATGATGGGCAGTTCCGTAAGTTCGCGGAGGTTGCGGGTCAGCCGCAGTGGGCGGATGACCCGCGTTTCGCGACCAATAAGGTGCGGGTGGCCAATCGTGCGGAACTGATTCCCTTGATTCGCCAGGCGACGGTGTTCAAGACGACGGCCGAATGGGTGTCGCAACTGGAGCGAGTCGGCGTGCCGTGTGGGCCGATCAATGATCTGGCGCAGGTGTTCGCGGATGCCCAGGTCAAGGCGCGCGGGCTGGCGATTGAGTTGCCTCACGCACTGGCGGGGATGGTGCCGCAGGTTGCCAGTCCCATCCGGTTATCCAAGACCCCCGTGGAGTACCGCAGTGCGCCTCCTTTATTAGGTGAGCATACGGTCAGGGTGTTGCAGGAAGTACTGGGGTTGATGCCGGCAAATGTGGCTGCTTTAAAAGAGGCAGGGGTTATCTGAGTCCTCTCTTCTATATAGAGCGCGGTGAAGAGCGCTATATAGAAGAAAGTTGGTGATTTTTTAGCCAATTCTAACTAATGGTTAAATAAGCAAAATTAAGGGTTGACGGCAAATCCTGTACGTCTATAATTCGCCCCACTTCCGGCGCAGTCGAAACGGAAAACTCCTTGGTAAACAAAGAGTTATACGAGATTCGACAGCGGCCTGCTTCAGTTCATCGAAGCCTGGAAGGAGTTGGTAGAGCGGTGTTGTTTGGCTCTATTAACGTTTCGATCTTCTCGGTCGAAAGCGGAGAAAAAGAGGTGTTGACAGCAGCGTGTAACGCTGTAGAATTCGCCTCCCGCTAACGAGAGATCGGAAGCGCAAGTGGTTGAAGTTACAAAGGAAACTTTGAAAACTTCTGAAAATAATCACTTGACAGCAAATGAGGCTGCTGTAGAATGCGCGCCTCGGTTGAGACGAAAGATCTTAACCAACCGCTCTTTAACAACTGAATCAAGCAATTCGTGTGGGTGCTTGTGGAGTCAGACTGATAGTCAACAAGATTATCAGCATCACAAGTTACTCCGCGAGAAATCAAAGATGTAACCAACGATTGCTGAGCCAAGTTTAGGGTTTCTTAAAAACCCAAAGATGTTTGAACTGAAGAGTTTGATCATGGCTCAGATTGAACGCTG
>ERZ1463034.18-NODE-18-length-60984-cov-38.104532_pt1 | contig 60984 bp, 58 predicted proteins | sample MGYA00564480_ERZ1463034 | MGnify/ENA primary metagenome ERZ1463034 (study PRJEB39244, sample SAMEA3635122) | Helicobacter pylori | study: EMG produced TPA metagenomics assembly of PRJEB11511 data set (Assembly of a 5300-year-old Helicobacter pylori...
TGGAGCTGATTTAACAATTGCGATGGAAGCTTTAACCGTAAAGCTAGTAGGTAGCCAATCTGTTCTAGCCGCAGGTCGTAAAACGTTGTTTACCATCTCCGAAGCTTCCGCAGAGCAAATGCTGGGTTCATTGAGCAAACGCTTCGTGAAAAAATTCTCGGCCCGCTTACTCGGTCAGATTGCAGCAGGAGCAATTTTTGTCGGCCTGAACCTCTACGACGCCTGGCATGCCTATCAATGGGGAGATGATGCCATGTGGGGCCATCTGCTGATGGCCGCAGGCGGCCTGACCAGCATCGCAGGCACCCTGATGGTCGGCGGCAGCACCTTCCTCGGCTTGGGCCCTGCAGGCTGGGTCAGCTTGATATTGATCAGCGTCGGCGCGGGCATCGCCTACTGGCTTAGCAGCAACGCGGTCGAAGACTGGCTCAGCGCGGGTCCCTTCGGTCCCGCCAGTGAGCGGATCCCCCACCTGCAAGATCCCCAGCAGGCCTTCTATTACCTGATCAGCCTGTTTGCCGATATCCGAATCACCATTGGCAGCAATCCGGACCACGAATTCGCCCCCAAAATCAATGACGGGAATCCGGTGCCCTTCAGCGTGCGGAAGGCCAACACTTGCATACTTATCGAGAGCAATCTGCCGGGGCTGCTGAGTCAGGAACTCCATACTCTGGTTGAATGCAGGCAGCAGGTAACGGAAGCGCATTACACGTTGCGCCATGAATGGAGTCACGAGCGCAGTTCGCTCACCCGAGAGAAATCTGTCGCCTATCGTTCAAGGCTCAATGGGATAGAGGTATTTGTCACGTTGCCGCGCAACCAGCCTGCGGAACCCTCAAAAAGCCGGCCGGCCGAGATCTATCGCTGGCTGGTCCGTGCTCAATTGTCATTTAACGATGGCAGCCGCACCTGGGTGTTCCCCGCACCACCGCCCAAGGACCCGACCCCGTTCGGTCCGGTCCACGCCAAACCCAATTTTGAAAAAGGCGAACACCTTTTCTGGGCCGACGAAATCACCCATAAAGCGGTGAGCGACGAATGACTACCATGAGCTCGTCTTACTACGCGCCTACAGCCTATCGCTCTGATCAGATCCCCAAACAACCGCCTTCGGCAGAGCGTTCGTGGATCCGACGCGTTGCCAAGGTGCGTCTGCCATGGGGGATGACACGGGAAGTTGCACCTGATGACTTTCTGGTTGAACGTAAACCCAGCAGCCTACGTCGCCAGGAGAACAGGGTAAAAGAGCGAGAGGAAAAGTTGGCATTGGGTACTTATGTTCCGGCGCCTTATGAACATGTTGATTTTCATGACAGGGAGGATCATGAACGTTTCAGGTTTGCTTTATGGTCTAGACGTTCGCACTTCTGGATATACATATATGGAGGAGGGAAGTTTTTTACTTGGTTTATGATCCCTCTAATCCTATTTGCTTACGTTGGCATAATCACTATTGATACGGGAAAAAGCTGGGAGCACACCTCAATAGAGTTCCTTCCTTTCGTATGTTTTTTTGTTTTGCTTCCCGCCTGTTGTTGGGCACTTGCCTCACTAGTCATCCGCTACTTCCCCCACCTCTGGGTCAAACCCTCCCGAGGCCCGATCTGGGAAATCAACCGTCGCACGGGCCTTGTCACCCTGTTTGATTACGACAACCACGGCGAATACAAAAAGAACGGCACCATCGGTGAACTGACCGCGCCATTCTATGAGTTCGACGCCTATATCGCCACGACCCCGGACCGCCAGGGTCTGCCGATGAATGTGCTGTACATAGCCCACCGCTATCGCGACATCGTCATCAACTTCGGCGCGCTGGTTCCGGCGGGCGCTGGCGAGTTGTGCTGTGCCCTGTGGGATTTCCTGCAGAACTACATGGACACCAGCCGCCCGCTGCCCGATTTGCCGCGCTACGAAGAATTCCGCCACCTCGACCCCGTCACCGCGCAATACGACCGCGAAGTCGGCCGTAATCCACGGTTGTGGATCGACATGGACGACGAAACGTTTGAAGGGGCTCTCTACCACATGCGCGGCCAGATCGATCAGATCGATACCTTCCGCCGCCCTAATCTGATGGCGCGGTATGTGGAGTATGTCGACTGAGTGAGCACCGTCAGGCGGTTCATCCAGGTAACCTAACGTGGTAGGTTGTGCGGCTGGCGCAGAGTCATGCTGGTATTAAAATTTAAAGTCTTTTTAAAACAGTAGTTTAAAATTTATTCGAGTCATTTTGATAGCGTGACGATAAGTCGTAATGACCACAATGGAGTCGTAATGACTAACCCTTTACTGTTGGCACTGGTGCCGCTGGTCGCCGATCTTTCCCGCGAATTGCCGGATGATGAGCGCTATCGACGCCTGCTGCGCGCCCTGCGTCAGATACTGCCGTGCGATGCGGTGGCGCTCCTCAAGCTTGAGGGCGATGTGCTGATTCCGTTGTCGGTAGAAGGGTTGAGTCCGGACACGTTGGGCCGACGATTCAAGGTTGAGGAGCATCCTCGGCTCAAGCTTCTTCTTGAAAGCCGTGGCCCGACCCGGTTTTCCACGGATTGCGGCTTGCCTGACCCTTACGACGGTTTGGTCGAGGGTCATCAGGGGCATCTGGAAGTCCACGATTGCCTTGGCTGTCCGCTGTACCTCCAGGACAAACCCTGGGGCCTGATTACCCTGGATGCGCTGGACCCGTCGAGCTTTGGCAAGGTCGATCTGGACAATCTCGAAGCCTTCGCCAGCCTGGCTGCGGCGACAGTGATGGCCAGTGAGCGGATCAATCAGCTGGCGCGCAGCTTTGAGGATCAGCGCCAGTTGGCTGAGGTCTACAAGCGTGCGGCAGGCGGACGTCGGCCGCGTGAGCTGATTGGTCAGAGCCCTGTTCACAAAGGCATGCTGCAAGAGATTCAACTGGTGGGCAACAGCGCGTTGTCGGTATTGATCACTGGGGAAACCGGTGTGGGTAAAGAGCTGGTGGCGGAAGCCATTCACCTGCATTCGCCACGGGCGCAAAAACCCCTGATCAGCCTCAATTGCGCGGCGTTGCCTGAGCTGCTGGTCGAGAGTGAGTTGTTCGGGCATGTCAAAGGCGCTTTTTCTGGCGCTGTCAGTGGGCGCGGCGGTAAGTTCGAACTGGCCGACGGTGGCACGATATTCCTCGACGAGGTTGGCGAGTTGCCGCTTCCGGTTCAAGCAAAGTTGCTCAGGGTGTTGCAGAGTGGCCAGTTGCAGCGCGTCGGTTCCGATCAGGAGCATCATGTCGACGTGCGAATCATTGCCGCCACCAACCGCGATCTCGCCGAAGAGGTGCGCGCCGGTCGTTTTCGTGCCGACCTCTATCATCGGCTGAGTGTCTACCCGCTACGGGTGCCGCCGTTGCGTGAACGAGGGCGGGATGTGCTTCTGTTGGCGGGTTTTTTTCTTGAAGAAAACCGCGCGCGCATGGGGTTGCGCAGCTTGCGCATGAACCAGGATGCTCAAAAACTGTTGGTGAGCTATTCCTGGCCGGGCAACGTCCGCGAGCTTGAGCATTTGATCAGCCGCGCTACGCTAAAGGCCTTATCCAGTCACGCCGAACGTCCGCGTATTCTCACCATCGATGCCTATGCGCTGGGCCTGGACGAGCAAGTTCCGATGGTTGAACCGGTCATGATCGGTGACGCGCCCAAGGTCAAGGATGGCGAGGGTTTGAAAGCCTCGGTTGATGCTTATCAGAAAGTACTGATCAGTGATGCGTTGATCCGGCATGAGGGAAAATGGGTCGATGTCGCCCGTGAACTCGGTCTGGATCGTGCCAACCTGAGTCGCTTGGCCAGGCGACTCGGGATTCGTTGAGGTATGCCGTCAGGCACCAACGCCGCCAGCAGGGGAGGTACTAAGCAGATCAATCGCGTTGAGGCTTCCTTGGGCAGTTGACCAGGCGGGGATGCTGCTGGAACTTTAGCTCAGATTGAAGCGGTCGATACTCATCCCTTATTTGCCCAAGGCAATCGTTTTAAACCGGCGGCAGACTCAGTGAGCCGTCGCCCAGCGAACGCTGCATCAGCACTGTATCAACCCAACGACCATGCTTGAAGCCGACCGACTCAAAGACGCCTACCCGATGGAAGCCGAGCCGCTCATGCAAACGAATTGATGCATGGTTTTGGCTATCGCCGATGATCGCGATCATCTGCCGCCAATCGCCTCGAATACAGCGATCAATGAGTTCGCCGAGCAATGTCAGGCCAATGCCGTGGCCTCCCAATCCGTCGCGGACATAGACCGAATCCTCGACTGTAAAGCGGTAGGCAGGACGCGGTCGGTAAAGTGTTGCGTAGCCATAACCGACCACCTCTCCAGCCAGTTCTGCGACCAGATATGGCAACCCTTTTGCTAGAACATCGGCGCGCCGGTCGATCATTTGAGCCACGCTGGGGGCTTCCAGTTCAAAGCTGGCGATACCGCCGATGACGTGCTGCGCGTAGATGCTCTGCACCGCTGACATGTCGTCTTCGCAGGCATCACGCACGATCGGAATGGGGTTCATGTTCACTTCTCGTCTTATTCAATGATGGGCTAAGCCTGACTGTCGATACACGCTGGCGAATCCTCGACCGCCAGCGATGCCTCAATCCCTCAAGCGCTCAACCAGTAGGGGCAATAGCTGTTCGCAGGACGCTTCGATTTTCAGGTCCAGAAAATCGTCAGCGCGGGTTTTGCCGAAGTTGATAGCGATCAGCGGCTTGTGCTGTTCAGCCATCGCGCGGCACAAGCGAAAGGCCGAGTAGGCCATCAACGAAGAGCCCACCACCAGCAATCCTTGTGCCTGCTCGACATGCTGTGTGGCCTTGGCTGCGGTGGCCTGGGCGACGTTTTCGCCAAAAAAAACCACGTCCGGTTTTAACCGCTCACCGCTGCAGGAAGGGCAGCGGGGGATCTGGAAGCGCGCTTCGAAGGCCCGGTCCAGCAGCGTATCGCCGTCGGGTGCCTGGGTGGCATCGACCCCCGACAGGTAGGGGTTTTCCGCTTCCATGACGAGCTGGATCGTCTGACGATCAGCACGCTGGTCGCAATCCAGGCACACCACCCGGTGCAGGCTGCCATGCAGCTCAATCACTTCGTGACTGCCCGCCTGATCATGCAGCGTGTCGACGTTTTGGGTGATGAGTCCGGCGATAAGCTGCTTCGTTTGCAACGTTGCCAGCGCTTCATGGGCAGCGTTTGGCCGAGCTTGCCGGATGCGTGGCCAGCCCAGCATCGCACGGGCCCAATAGCGCCGACGCGCTGCCGGCGTACTGAGAAACTCCTGGTACATCATGGGGGCTTTGCCTCGACGGACACCCTCGCTGTCACGGTAGTCCGGAATACCGGACGGGGTGCTGATGCCCGCGCCCGTCAGGACCAAAAACGGCTTGTTGACCATCAGTTGGTAGAGCATCTCGAGACGGTCGCTGACCTGCCTATCGATCATGTTGAAATCTCCGATAAGGTCAGCTTAATCACCGCGAATGTACTGCTCCAGTTGCTGTATCAGGTCAGCCTGCTCGGCAATGGCTTCTTTAACCAGGTCGCCAATGGACAGCAAACCCAGCAGTTTTCCCTCTTCGACAACCGGCAAGTGGCGCAGGTGTCTATCGGTCATGATGCCCATGCAGGTGTCGATGCTTTGATGCGAATCCACGGTCAATACAGGCGTACTCATGATCTCGCTGACGGACGTGCCTTCCGAGGACCGTCCCTGGAGGATGACCTTGCGCGCATAGTCGCGCTCGCTGATAACGCCTACCACCTGGCCGTTCTCCATCACGGGTAGAGCACCGACATTTTTATCGGCCATCACCTTGAGCGCTTCCAGAACCTTTTGGTCAGGGGCGATGGTGTGAACTTGCTGGTTTTGCTTGGCTTTCAACTTCAGCAGTTGCGCAACGGTCTTCATGCGAGCCTCTCCAGTGTTGTTTTTGGGGTGGCCGCGAACCGGCCTGACAGGGTCATACAGAATCGTAGAGAGAAGCTTGCAGGGCAAGGACTAAAACGGCATGCACACGACGGGAAAACGTCATCCGGGCTGCTCTCAAGACTTGCTCAGCGCTTCAAAGCCTGAAATGACATCAAATAACTCTTCGTCAATAGCGCTTTGGCGCAGACGATGGAAGTCCCGGTTGAGATCCTCCAACAGCTCGCCGATGTTTTTCTCGGCGCGCTGCATGGCCGCAAGACGGCTGGCATTTTCGCTGGCCAGCGATTCGGCGCAGGCTCGAAACAGTGAGACAAAAAGATACTCGCGGATTAGCGCCGGGAGGGTTTGGTCTGTGCCATTCATCACTTCGGGTCGATTTTTGGACGGCCAGTGATTGGCTGCCAGATTACGCCGCCACGTTTCGTCCAGCGGCAATAGTCGCTGGCTTACGGGTGCATAAATCGCACCTGACTGTGGACGGTTGTGGAACAGGTACACCTGAGAGATCTCGCCCTGTTCGCGGCGGGTTTGCATTTCGAGCAAAATCTGCCCGACCAGAGGTGTAATCGCAGTGATGGAACTGGGCAGAACGAAGCTTTGGCCCAAGTGTAAATCGCTGTCTGTCAGGCGTGACTGAATACGTTCGCCGACCGCCCAGACTCTTTTATCTCCTGGCAGTTTGCCTAGCGCATCGATGACGAACTCGACCAGAACATCGTTGAATTGGCCGACCAATCCCTGGTCGGAACCGAAGACGATAACCCCAATCCCTTCCTTCTTTTTCTGTACGCCCCCTTGGTCGGCGGTCGCCTGGCGCTGGAAACAGGCCATCAGGCCCAACTGTACAGTGCGATAGTAATCATTCAGTGAGCTGACCGCGTTTTCATACTGACCGATGTTCGATGCCGCCATTGCTTTCATTGTGCGCACAACGGATTCGAGGTCTGCGGCACCGGTGATTTTACGACGCAGGTTGGCGGGGGTGTCGCTCACGGCGCACTCCCGGAGTCTGCCGGGGCTTGCAAGTGCGCCAAGGCATTGCGCGCGATCTGAATAATCGCAGCCCGGTCGGCGTCACTCAGTTTCTCATCTCCATTGAAACGTGATCTGACCTCGACCGGGATGGCCCCTGTAGCCTCACACACTGCCTGCTCGGCCTGGACCATCTGTTCAAGCGGCACTTTATCGAAGCATCCCGCGGTCAACGCCAGCAGAACCGCAATTTGCTCGGGCACCGACAACGGTGCGAATTCCTGTTGTTTGAGACAGGCCCGGATCCGCAGTCCATGCGCGATCAGTTGGCGAGAGTCTTCATCGAGCCGGGCGCCGAAACGGGAAAAAGTTTCAAGCTCCTCGAACTGGGCATAGGCCAGTTTGAGGTCGCCGGCCACGGCTCGATAGACGCCCCGTTGCGCCTTGCCGCCCACGCGGGAAACCGATTTGCCGACATCGACTGCCGGCAGCACGCCGAGTTCGAAGAGCGCTGGAGAGAGGTAGATCTGCCCGTCGGTTATGGAGATCAGATTCGTCGGGATGTAGGCGGAAATGTCCTGTGCTTCGGTTTCGATGATGGGTAAAGCCGTCAGGGAACCACCGCCGAGCTCGGGGCGCAAATGAGTCGCACGCTCCAGTAAGCGCGAGTGAATGTAAAAAATATCGCCAGGGAACGCCTCGCGACCGGGTGGCCTGCGCAGCAGCAGAGAGAGTTCACGGTAGGCGCGAGCGTGGTGGGTCAGGTCGTCGTAGACCAGCAGAACGTCGCGTCCCTGCTCCATGAAGTACTCGGCAATGCTGGTCGCAGCATACGGCGCAATGTAGGCGAGGCCTGGCGGATCGTTGCCTTCGGTGACCACTACCACGGTATACGCCAGCGCACCTTGTTCACGCAGGGTAGCGATCACTTTGGCGACGCCGGAGGCACGTTGGCCGATGGAGCAGTACACGCACAGAACATTCTGATCGTGCTGATTGAGGATGGTCTCCAGGGCAATCGCGGTTTTGCCGGTTTGCCGATCACCCAGGATCAGCTCGCGCTGACCGCGTCCGACCGGGATCAGTGCGTCAATCACCTTGATGCCGGTTTGCAGGGGGGCGGTAACCGGTGCCCGATCCATGATGTGCGCGGCTGGCCGCTCAATCGGTAGCCGGGCGCTGGACAATAGGGGGCCCAGACCGTCCAGCGGCTGACCCGTAGGGTCGATGATACGACCGATCAGGCCATCGCCGACCGGTACGTCCACCACATGGCCACAGCGCTCGACCTCATCGCCAGTGTGCAGTTGCGAGTAGTCACCGAGCAGCACGACGCCGATTTCGTTCTCGTCGATATTGAAGGCGATGCCATGGATATCGCCTGGGAACTTCACCAGTTCCTCGAAGCCGACACCGGGCAATCCGGAGACCTTGGCGATGCCAGACGCAATGCTGGTGACCCGACCGACTTCTGTTGTCTTCAACTGATGGACAAAGCCTTCCCGCGCTTCACCCATGACAGTAAAGGCAGTCGCAAAGACATCCTGAAGGCGCTCGATGCTCATGTGACTTGCCCTTCTTTCAGGAGGGGGGCCTTCACCTCCGTCCGGGCGTAGACCTGCTCCGTCGTTTCCAGCAGTTCGCTGATGCCCTTTTCCATGGCCGCCAGATACTCCGCGATACTCCAGGCTACCTTTTGCCCGGCTGCGCTGAGTTCGATACCGCTCACCAAGTCCGGGGCGGTCTCGAAGTGAACGTCAGCGCTCACTGCCAGGAGCGTGTTGATGGCTGCTTGCGTGGTAGTGCGTTGCGCCTCTGGTAACTCGAAAGCGCTACGCACGATGACCGGTTCTGCCGATGCCTTTAGCGCTACCATCAAGCCTTGCTTTTCCTCAGCGCTCAACGTACTCAGACGGTTGACGAAGGTGTCGACCATGCGCTCTTCCAGGGTCGTCCCGGCCAAGTCTTTCAGGGTCTTGCGAGCAATGGCAAAAACTTCTTTCTGAGTGCGCCGCCCCAGTTCGTCATGCAGGCGGCGAGCTTCGCTCTGCAGGTTTTCCAGATGTTTGGCACTCAAGGCCGTGGCGGCCTGACGTGCGTCATCGAGAAGGCGCTGGCGCTCTACATTCGCCGCGGCTGTTGCCTGTTGCAACAGCGCAGCCCGTTCCTTGTCGAACATCGCGTTTTTTTGCAGAAACTCATCGCGCTCCTTGTTGGCCTCGGCTTCTTTCGCCTCGGCATCCGCCAATTGCGCCGCAATACGCTGCTCTCGCGCATCGATAGCCGCAAGGATCGGGTGATAAAGGAAGCGCTTCAACAACCACATCAGGATGAGAAAGTTGAGCGCTTGAGCGCCGACAGTGAACCAATCGATGAGCATGATCTATTTTCCGGCGACCTGGGCGATGGCGTGATTCCAGAACGGATTGGCGAACAGAAGAATCATCGACACCACGAAGCAGTAAATCGCCACTGACTCGACCATGGCCAGGCCAACAAACAGCGTTCGGGTAATGGTCGCGGCAGCATCGGGTTGTTGCGCCAACGACGTTAACGCCGTCGCCACTGCGCGTCCTTCGCCAAGTGCGGGGCCAATACTGCCGATGGCGATGGTCAGCCCTGCAGTGATGATGGAAACCACTGCAATAATCGTCATGCTATCCATGGTAATTCCTTCCTGAGTTCAAGTTGTCGAGTCGGATACGGGGTCTGGCGCGGGCGGGCGTGATCGTGTCGCTGCCGCGATGTAAACCGCTGCCAGAATGCTGAAAATGTAGGCCTGAACCATGCCGGTCAATAACCCAAGCGCACTGAGGGCAATGGGAAAGAGGAAGGGGGTGATGGTTAGCAGGATGGCGAGGATCATCGTGCCGCTCATCATGTTGCCAAACAGACGGGCAGCCAGTGCCAACGTGCGCGAGAGTTCGCTGACGATGTTGAAGGGCAGCATGATGAATGTTGGCTTCGTATAGGCGCGCAAGTACTCGCCCAGACCGCAATCGGCGATGCCAAACAGGGGCACTGCGATAAACACGCAGATTGCCAACGCAGTTGTCGTCGACAGCGATCCGGTGGGTGGCTCATACCCAGGCACGATCGTAAATAAAGTGGCACTCGCCACAAACAGAAACAGCGTCCCGACAAATCCAAGGTATTTACGTGGCTGGAGGAGGCCAACCTCACCTAACTGCGTGGTAATGCCGGTGACGATGATTTCCAGCAAATTCTGCCAGCCGCTGCGCTCCAATCCACGGGACAGCCGGCGGGTCACCAGTTTTGAACCCAGCGCGAGGAATAGCATCAGCGCCCATGTAAAGGCGATAGTGGCGTTGATCTTGAAAAAGCCGTATTGCCAGAAAATGACGTCGTCCGGGCTAAGGTGCATGGCTGTCCTCCGCGAAAGGCAGGGTTGGCCGAGTCAGTCGCGTAACAAAAAAGCGGGCCACGGTAAACCCGAGCAACGCGACCAGCCAGCGCTGCCAGTCACCGTCGCAGGCAAAATAGAAACCGACCAGCACTACGCCGGTTCGCAGGAGCAGGCTGGCGAAAAACCAGAGCGCTGCCCAACGCGATGACGCTGCCTGACGAACCGTCCACCAAAGGCCACCGAAAAAGAACGCACCGAGCACAACGCCCACCGCAAATGCCGGGACCAGACTCAACATGTCACTCATCCTTATCAGACTCCTGATCGCGAATTTCCCGACCTTCTTTGGCAACCCAATGCCATGCATTGAAGCAACCGAGGCCTAGCCCCAGAGCCAGCAGCGCAAGTGTCCACGAGTGGCTGCCTGGATAGTGCTTATCTAGCCAAAAACCCAACGCGGCGCCGAGCAGCGTCGGGAGGGTCACCGACCAGCCGATCAGGCCCATCATGCCAAGACCGGACCAGACCGTTTGATTAACTTGGCGCTGCGCCTTGAGCTTGCGCGCTGCTTTAACACCGATCTGCTCGCTGAACGCCTTGCCCTTGGCGGGCTTCTTTTCTTCGCGGTCACTCATGATGCATGGCCGCGAAACGGGTAATGAAACCGCCCTCCAGCTTCGCCAGGACCGAACGTACACTGCGCTCCTGCTCATCCAGATTGAGGAACTCCTGCTCGACGGCCTTGTGCAGTTCACCCAGGTCCGTGCCGCCAATGGCGTTACGCACGGAAATGAGGACGTCGCGCCCGGTTTTGACCAATACCCCCTCATCGACCGCCACACATACTTCGCCCTCGGTCGCAGTTTCATAAATGAGAATGCCCGGTGCAAGAGCTGCCACACAGTCCAGCCGCTGGGGCAACAGGCCGAAAGAGCCATTGTGGGATTCGGCGACAATACGCAGTACGTCGACCTTCTCGGCGAAGACCTTGAAGGGCAGCAGAATTTTAAGTTTCATGTGGGTTGACGGCATTTTTAGCCTCCGTTGCAGGCTCGGGGCTGGTTTTGCCCCGCGCTTCGTCAATGCTCCCTATCATGTACAGGGCACTTTCCGGGACGTCCTTGAACTCATCGCGCAGAATGCGCTCGCAGCCGTCCAGGGCGTCCTCGAGGCTGACCCACTTGCCTGCAAGACCGGTAAATTGCTCGGTGGTAAAAAACGGCTGAGTGAGGAAGCGTTCCAGCCGCCGGGCACGGGCAACCACCTTGCGATCCTCGGTCGACAGCTGTTCCAGACCGAGCATGGCAATAATGTCTCTCAGGTCGGCGTATTGCGCCAGTGTGCGGCGGATCTCTTGAGCCAGCGCATAGTGCCGCTCGCCGATGACCCCGGGCGTGGCCATTTTCGAGTTCGACAGCAGCGGATCGATGGCCGGGTACAAACCCTCACTGGCCCGCTTGCGAGACAGCACGATGGAGGCGGAGAGGTGGGAAAAGGTATGCACGGCGGCGGGATCGGTAAAGTCATCAGCCGGCACATAGACCGCCTGAATCGAGGTGATGGCGCCGGTATCGGTGTTGGCGATGCGCTCTTCCAGTTGCGACAGTTCGGTGCCCATGGTCGGCTGATACCCCAGGCGCGAGGGCATCTGGCCCATCAGCCCGGAAATCTCCATGCCCGCCTGGATAAAACGAAAAATGTTATCGACCAGCAGCAACACGTCACGGTGCTCGTCGTCGCGGAAATACTCGGCCATGGTCAAGGCCGCGTGGCCGACCCGAAAACGCGCGCCCGGAGGTTCGTTCATCTGTCCGAAGATCATCACCATGTTCTCCAGGACGCCTGCTGCCTTCATGTCGCGGTAGAGTTCCTCGCCTTCGCGGCAGCGCTCTCCGATGCCGCAAAAGATACTGACGCCTTCGGTCTGCCCCACCATGTTGTGAATCATCTCGGTCAACAGCACAGTCTTGCCGACGCCAGCCCCACCGAACAGCCCGGCCTTGCCACCACGCTCCAGCGGCATCAACACATCAATGACCTTGATCCCCGTTGCGAATACTTCGGTTTTGGTCGAGCGATTGGCCAGTGAAGGTGGCGCGCGATGGACGCTGCGCCAGCCAACCTGAGGCGCGGGCAGACGGTCGATGGCATTGCCAAAGACGTCGAACATGCGTGACAGAATTTCCTTGCCTACGGGGGCAAGCAAGGGCCCGCCGCTGTCCTCGACCCGCATGCCGCGAGCGAGACCTTGTGTCGGCGTCAGGGCGATGCCGCGTACACGATGAGCATCCAGTTGCTCCATCACTTCGATGATGATTTTGCCTTCGGCCCCAGTGTGCAGCAGGGAATGGATCGGAGGCAGATGGGCTTCGAAGCGTATATCAACGACGCTGCCACGCACCGAAGCAACCACGCCTGTATTCGATAAGCAGGCATTGCTTGTCATGCGAGCCCCTTATTTCCGTTGTCAGCCGAGTAGGGCACCGGGAAATCTCATTCTGAAAGGCTGCGCTGGGCATTTCTTGCCGCGTGCGCAATTCCCCAGATAACCCAGTAAGGGTCTATATTGGCCCCAATAAATCCAGGGTGCATAGACCCTGATCAAGGATCGGGCGAAAAATATCCACCGGGCACCCGGTGGACGTCGCTCAACGTTCGACCGGCTGGCGTTCGGTCAGGCTTGAATTCGGCCTCCCGACAGGCGGTAAAAAAACAAGAGTATTTTCGTTCAGGCTGCGATAAATGCGTGAATAAAGTATTGTTGTTCGCATCAGCACGATGTCAGAAGCCTGGGGTGTTCAGGCGTTGTTAAATGATCGAGGGTGTCATGGGTTACGAAAGCATAAAGTGGGACAAGCTGGGATTCGATTACATCAAGACAGATCTGCGCTATTTGTCTTACTGGCGCAACGGTGCCTGGCAGGAAGGCACCCTGACAGAAGACAACGTGTTGCACATCAGCGAAGGCTCGACAGCCCTTCACTACGGTCAGCAGTGCTTCGAAGGGCTCAAGGCGTATCGCTGCAAGGACGGGTCGATCAATCTGTTCCGCCCCGACCAGAACGCGCTACGCATGCAGCGCAGCTGTGCCAGGTTGCTGATGCCTCCTGTTCCTTCTGATGTCTTCATTGAAGCCTGCAAGCAAGTCGTGCGCGCCAACGAGCGCTTCATCCCCCCCTATGGCACAGGCGGAGCGCTATACCTGCGCCCCTTCATCATCGGGGTTGGCGATAACATTGGCGTGCGTACGGCACCGGAGTTCATTTTCTCGATCTTCTGCATGCCGGTGGGCGCCTACTTCAAAGGCGGCTTGAAACCGAACAACTTCGTGATTTCCAGCTATGACCGGGCTGCACCCAATGGTACCGGGGCCGCCAAAGTGGGCGGTAACTACGCCGCGAGCCTGATGCCCAATTCAGAAGCCAAGAAGCATAACTTCGCCGACTGCATTTACTTGGACCCCCTAACCCATTCGAAAATTGAAGAAGTGGGGTCTGCCAACTTCTTCGCTATTACGCGCAATGATGAGTTCGTGACACCGAAGTCACCTTCGGTACTCCCTGGTATTACTCGCTTGTCGTTGATCGAGCTGGCGCAAACTCGCCTGGGCCTGAAAGTCATCGAGGGCGATGTGTTTATCGACCGCCTTGATGAGTTCAAGGAAGCCGGCGCCTGCGGTACGGCTGCGGTGATTACACCGATTGGCGGCATTGAGTACCAAGGTAAGTTGCACGTGTTCTACAGTGAAGAAGAAGTAGGGCCCGTGACTCAGCGGCTCTATAACGAACTCACGGGCGTGCAAACAGGCGATATCGAAGCGCCTGAAGGCTGGATCGTGAAAGTCTGATAACAGCCCCCTGCATACACTGTATGGGCTCATCCACCCGCATGAAGGTGGATGAGCACCGGTATCTATCGCCGGACAGTGAGGTCTGCACAGGGTGACGTCATGTTATGGAACTCTCCCAAACACAGTGTTCCTGCAACGGGTCACCGGTTAAACCGTTCAACCAGCGCGCGCAAACCACGAGATGTACTTTCCAGTTCGTTGCCACGCATCACCGCTGCATGTGCATTGTTTGCTGTTGTCTCAACGGTCCCTGCAACATTATTGATTTGCCGGGCTATATCTTCAGCGACATGGGCCTGCTCTTCTGAAGCCGCTGCCATCTGGTGACTCATGCTGCTGATGCGCTCAACGGCTTCCCGGATTCCCTGAAGTGCCTGTTGTGCCTCAATGACTTGCAGGACACCGTGATCGGCCTCGTTGATGCCCATCCGGGCAATGCTGACAGCCTCATCGGCACCCTTTTTCAGGGTTTCAATGACGTGTTGAATTTGCTGGGTTGATTCGCGAGTTTTGCCGGCCAGTGCGCGGACCTCATCGGCCACTACTGCAAAGCCCCGACCTTGTTCACCGGCTCTGGCTGCTTCAATGGCGGCGTTGAGGGCAAGCAGGTTGGTTTGGTCGGCAATGGATTGAATCATCCCTGCAGCACTCATGATCTGCTGAGTTTCGTTGGCCAGGTTATCCACGGCGTTGCTGATGTTGGTTACAGTGCTTGCCAGCAGTTGAATGGCTTCTCTAGACGTCCCGGCCACTTCGCCAGCCCGTTGAGCCAGTTCATGTGCTGTTTGTGCTTCATGTGCAGTGTGTTGCACATGACCGGACACCTCGTTGATCGACGCGGCCATTTGAGTCATGGCAGCGGCCGTCATGTCAGTTTCGGCTCTTTGCTCAAGCAAAGCCTGTTCAGTCTGGCTGGAAAGCAGTGAGGAGTGTGCCGCCGCCTCAGACACCTGGGAAGCGAGATCGCTCAGGCGCGTGAGGGCAGTCTTGAGCCGGGCGTCTTCACTGATCAGTATCATCGCCAGCTGCGCCGACGGGCCATAGGCGTCGCTATAGGTGAGCGCACTCACCGGGTCTGTAAACGCGTCAGGTGCACTTTCAATGATGTGCTTTAGTTGGCGCCCGATCCGTTTATATGACCACACACCTACGATTAAAAATAACCCGGCGGTCGCGGCCTGGGCGACCGGATTGGGCAGGTAGTTAGTAGCGCCAATAGCGAGAACAGCCGCTATTGCGGGGAAAAGCATTTGCCCGGCAAAAGCAGCCAGGTGATGTTTTGTGGACACGGCATTTTTACCGGCACGCAAACGCTCGTACAGCCGATGTGCTCGGTCTATCTGCTGTCGGGTCGGCTTGACCCTGACGGACTCGTAGCCGACTAACTTGCCCTCTTCAAGAATGGGGGTTACGTACGCGCTGACCCAATAAAAATCTCCGTTCTTACAGCGATTTTTTACAACACCCATCCAGCTTTTTCCCGCTTTCAAATAACGCCACATCAGCGCAAAAACAGCAGGTGGCATGTCGGGGTGACGCACCAGGTTGTGAGGGCTGCCGATCAGCTCTTGTTGAGAGTAACCGCTTATCTGGGCGAACTCGCTGTTGCAATAGGTGATTTTTCCGCTGGTATCAGTCGCTGAAATCAGGCGTTGTTGAGCCGGAAATATTTGCTCGACAGCAGTGGTAGTACGGGCAGTTCGCAAGGTAAATATGTCCAGAAGAGTTAATGTTTAATGATGTAAAGCCATACGAGTTATGGGTTACTCCCTAACGATGGCTCATGCTAAATCAAGGGCGTAATGATAGTGCGGAGGCCTATTGATTTCAGGTGTGGGTGATAGCAGTTAGCCTCTACGCTTATCAACTATAAAACATGCGCGTGCAGTGAAGTGGTGTGGCTGCTATTCAGGGATAGCTTTATATGCCAAGGGCGGCAATTGCCGCTCCCTACACAGGGCGAAGTCAGGCCGCTAATCTGCTCCCGCGCTTCGAGCGAGCGCTTGGAGTCCTCCATCAAGGCGGCAGGGCTCGTTGGGGGAAGGCACAATCTGCCTTGATAAAAAGGTGTACGCGGATTCTAGCCTGCTTTTTTGTGCCAGAGCGGTTATTTGTCAAATTGTCATACTTTTTGCTCTCACTGAGGCGCGGTGCGTTGAGCAGGCTTTCGAACCAAAGCGCCTATCACGCTTGGCCGCTCTGTTAGAATCGGTGCACTTGATATTCAGAGGTGCACAGATGAGCTCGCCGATTCGCCTTACCCAGTACAGTCACGGTGCAGGTTGCGGCTGCAAAATCTCTCCACAGGTGCTGGAGGTGATTCTGGCTGGCAGTGGTGCGCAGAACCTTGATCCAAAACTCTGGGTTGGCAATGCATCGCGCGACGACGCGGCGGTGTACGCCATCGATGAGGAGCGCGGTGTGGTGTCGACCACCGATTTCTTCATGCCTATCGTCGATGATCCATACGATTTCGGACGGATTGCCGCCACCAATGCCATCAGCGATATCTACGCCATGGGCGGTGATCCGTTGATGGCGATTGCAATTCTGGGTTGGCCGGTCAATGTGCTGGCGCCGGAAGTTGCCCGTGAAGTGATTCGCGGCGGGCGTGCAGCCTGTGATGCTGCCGGCATCCCGCTGGCGGGTGGGCATTCGATTGATACGCCGGAGCCTATTTTTGGTCTGGCAGTGACGGGATTGGTCGAGAAGCGATTCATGAAGCGCAATGACACCGCGACCGAAGGTTGCAAGCTCTATCTGACCAAGCCTTTGGGCATCGGTATTCTCACCACGGCCGAGAAAAAGGGTGTATTGCGCGCAGAGGATCAAGGGGTGGCGCGCGACATGATGTGCGCATTGAACAAGCCCGGCAGCCGTTTCGGCAAGCTGGAGGGGGTCAAGGCGATGACCGATGTCACCGGTTTTGGCTTGCTTGGCCACCTGGTGGAGATGGCGGACGGTAGCCAACTGACAGCGCGCCTCGACTTTGCAGCCGTACCTCGATTGGCCAGTGTCGACTTCTATCTTGAGCAGGGCTGCGTCCCGGGTGGGACCCACCGTAATTTCGACAGTTACGGCGAGCGCATCACCGCGTTGACGCAAATGCAGAAGTTGCTGTTGTGCGATCCGCAAACCAGTGGCGGTCTTCTGGTTGCCGTCGAAGAGGGTGAGCAAGCGAACTTCCTTGCGCTGGCCTCTGAACTGGGGCTGGAGTTGTCTGTAATTGGCGAATTCGTGGGCCGACAGCGTCACGCGGTTGAGGTGTTCTGATGCGTCAAAACAGCACCGACTACCGCGACATTTTTCTCAACGACCGCCCCTTGATGGACGTTCGTGCGCCGGTCGAATTCGACAAAGGTGCTTTTCCCCTGGCGTGCAATCGGCCACTGATGAACGATCTGGAACGGGAGAAAGTGGGCACCTGCTATAAGCAGCAAGGGCAGCAGGCGGCCATTGAACTGGGCCATCAACTGGTGTCCGGCCAGACCAAACAAGCGCGCATCGAGGCCTGGTTGGACTTTGCCCATTCCCAACCTCAGGGCTACCTGTATTGCTTTCGGGGAGGATTACGCTCGCAACTGACCCAGCAATGGCTCAAGAGCGAGGCCGGGATCGAGTATCCACGGGTTATCGGTGGTTACAAGGCTCTGCGAACGTACCTGATCGACGTTACTGATAGCGCGGTGGCCGAGTGCGATTTTGTGCTGGTGGCCGGGCTGACAGGCTCCGGCAAGACCGAAGTATTGACGCAGTTGGCCAATGCCCTAGATTTAGAGGGGCTCGCGAATCACCGCGGCTCCAGTTTCGGCAAGCATGCGACGCCGCAACCGGTGCAGATCAGTTTCGAGAATGCCTTGGCGATCGACATTCTCAAAAAGCGTGCTGGAGGTATCAGTCAGTTCGTTCTCGAGGACGAGGGGCGTGTTGTCGGTAGCCGCGCGATCCCGCTGACATTGTTCCAGGGCATGCAGAAGTACCCGCTGGTCTGGCTTGAGGAGCGCTTCGAGGATCGGGTCGAGCGAATTCTTAAAGATTATGTGATCGATTTGTGCGCCGAGTTCATAGGTGTTCATGGCATCGAGCAGGGCTTTGGCGTCTTTGCTGCGCACCTGCGCCAGAGCTTGTCAGGCATCGTCAAACGTCTGGGCGGAGAGCGCTACCAGCGCCTGGCCTTGATCATGGACAGTGCACTGATCGAGCAGGAAAAGTCCGGTGCGGTCAATCTGCACCGGGACTGGATCATCGGGATGCTGAGTGAGTATTACGACCCCATGTATGCCTATCAGAGAGACAGCAAAGGGCCGCGTATCGAGTTTTCCGGCGATCATGCGGCGGTGCTTGAGTACCTGAGAGAGCGTGGCCGCCGACTCGACTGAGTACCGGGTTCGGCTGTGCGTCATCCGTTGATGACGTACAGACAGATCGACAGGGTCACCAGCGAGCCAAGGGTCGAGATCAGAATCGTGCTTGAAACCACTGATGCCTCGCGCCGGTAGTATTCGGCCAGCATGAACGGCCCGGTACCTGTGGGAAGCGCGCTGAGTAATAGCGCCGAATTGGCCCACAACGGCGGCAGGTGGAATACGCGGAACACCAGAAACCAGGTCAGCAGTGGATGCGCGATCAGCTTTATCAGTACCAGCATCGTTGCGCCTTGCCGTGGGCCTTGCTGTTTCTGGGCGAGGAACAGCCCGAGTGAGATCAGTGCACACGGTGTGGTTGCTGCGCCGAGCAGGCTCAAGAATTTTTCAAGTGCCCCGGGCAGCGGCACGCCGGTATAGGCCCAGCAGGCGCCCAGAATCGGCGAGACCACCAAGGGGTTTTTCGCCAGCGCGAGTAGCACCTTGAGCACGATGCGATGCACCCGACGCTCGCTCTGTAAACCGATCTCGATGCACACCAGCGCCAGCCCGAACAACACACAGACCACCAGCAAGGACGCAATCAGAGCCGGTTCAAGACCCTCTGGCCCCAGCACCATGATGCACAGCGGTATGCCGATATAGCCGGTATTGGCATAGGACGCGCTGAGTGCATCAATACTGGCATCGGCGAAGTGGCCACTCTTTTTCCAGCGAAGTAACAGGGTCAGCACGAACATCGCAAGCGTGCTGCCTGTAAACGCGAGCACAAAGCCTGGGTGCCAGATTTTCTCCCAGGTTGCGGTGGCAGTCGCCGTGAATAACAGCGCGGGCAGACACAGCCACACCACCATGCGGTTGATTTCCGAGGCCGCGTTCGGGCCCAGACGATGGGTGCGTCGGCATACAAAACCGATGAGGATCAGGGCGAAGATCGGCAGCAATACATTCAATACAGAAGACATCGACCCCGACCCCTTGAACCGCTAACAAGCCGGCAAGGTTAAAGTCGGAAATCGTTAGCGTCCAATCTTTATTGATGCGCTCGGGATCTGCAATCTCTCTGTATCAACGGTTTCAGGGCAGCAGAGCGGACTCTTGCCCGGCCACAAAGTCGCTATTCAACGAGAAGATCAACGCCTTCAACCCGCCTTCAGGGTGGATGTCGGCAAACTCGGGCGGGTTTTCCAGGCGCTGCTGAAAAATCAAGTCAGGCGCCTCGACAGCGGCGCTGTCGATTAAAAAGTCCGGGCCGATGGCGGGGTCATTGATACACGCCAGTACAAGACCTTGCGGGTTGAGCAAATCAGGCAGGCGGCGGAGGATTTTCTGGTAGTCCTTGGTCAGCACAAAGCTGCCTTTCTGAAACGAAGGCGGGTCGACGATGATCAGGTCGTAGGGGCCGTCTCTTTTTACTCTCGCCCAGGATTTGAAAAGGTCATGCCCTAAAAAACTCACGCGGCTCAAATCATGCTGGTTAAGGCGGTGATTATCTCGCCCTCGGCTCAAGGCGGCCTTGGCCATGTCGAGATTCACTACGTGCTCGGCGCCCCCGGCAATGGCGGCGACAGAAAAGCCACAGGTATACGCGAACAGATTCAGCACCCGTTTGCCGTGTGCCTGAGCTTGAACCCAGCGGCGACCATAGCGCATATCCAGGAACAGCCCGGTGTTCTGGTTTCTGCCAAAGTCCAGTTTGAAATGCAGACCGTTCTCGGTGACAACCCCATTATCAACGGTCTCCCCCAGCAACCATTCGGTTGTACTGTCTTGAAGGTAGCGGTGTTGCAATAACAGGGTATGCGCCTGGCTGTGCAGCCAGGCGGGAGACTGACTCAGGGCCAGAAGCATGTGCTTCATGGCAGCCAACTCGGCTTCATCCGGTTGCTTGTACAGCGACACCAATAGCACGCCCTGCAACCAGTCAACGGTCACTTCTTCAAGCCCCGGCCAGCGTAGCCCTCTGCCGTGAAACAGGCGGCGAGCTTCGTCAGGTACTGCACTTAAAGCGGAGATTAAATGCTGTTGCAAGATAGAGAGGGCTTCGGAATTCATTGCGGGCTATCAGTCATTCGAAAGCGCGCAGTTTAAGCGTAATCGCCGGGGGGTTGGTGGCGTTTATTTTGTTAGCCTAGGCAAAAGCCGCTCGAGTTTACTGAGCGGCACCACGCGAAATAATCGGGGGAAAGGATGAAAAGCGAAACAAACGACGTGGTAACGGTTCCGTATGAAACTGCTGCTTTCTATACCAGGACAGCTGTCGAGTGATCTTGATCAAAGCGTCAGGGCTGGTCCGAAACGACGCCAAAACCCAGAAGTGTCTGCTTAATCCTACGGATTTCACCTTGGCAGGTGGAGATCGCATCGCCCTCACGGGACCGTCGGGGTCGGGGAAAAGTGTATTTCTTCGTGCCCTGGCGCTGCTTGATCCGCTGGAGGAGGGCCGCGTTTTTTGGCGCGATAAACCGGTGTCGGGTTCCGGGATTCCGGCGTATCGCCGCCATGTCAGTTACATCGCTCAGCGCCCCGCAATGCTTGAGGGCACAGTTGAAGACAATCTGCGTTACCCCTTCAGCTTGAAGGTCTATCACGACCTTACCTTCGACCGCGCCGCCGCCTTGCGGTTGGCCGAGCAGGCGGGTAGGGGGGAGCGTTTTCTCGACCAGCAGGCCAGCGAACTGTCGGGGGGTGAAGCGCAAATTGCAGCGTTGATCAGGGTTCTGCAATTGCAGCCTGATGTGCTGCTGCTTGATGAACCCACCGCGTCACTGGATCCCGAATCATCTCGAGAAATCGAGTCACTGGTGGCGGCCTGGTTCAGTGGCGCCGCGCAAGATGATCGCGCCTACATCTGGATCTCCCACGATCAAGAGCAGGCTCAGCGCATGAGTGAGCGAAGGCTGACGATGCAGGCAGGCACATTGAGCGAGCACACGACCTGATGGACTATCAGAACTTATCGCTACTGGATATTGGAATTGCTTCCTCGTTGATCCTGATTAACGGCGTACTGTCCCTTGTCCTGAAGCTTGATCTGGAACGCAAACTGGTGTGGGCGGCGATCCGCACCGTTGTGCAGCTACTCGCCATTGGTTATGTCTTGGGTTGGGTGTTCAACTTCGCCCAATGGTATGTCGTGCTGCCGTTGATGGCCGGGATGACCTTGATTGCGGGGCTGTCGGCCTCAGGACGAGGCAAGCGGACGTATGCGGGGCAGCGTATCGACAGCATTGCGTCGATCTGGCTGAGTTCATGGCTGGTCACTGCCGTGGGGCTGTTCGCCGTTATTCGGATTCATCCCTGGTATGAGCCGCAGTATGCAATCCCCATTCTCGGGATGATTCTCGGCAACACCCTGACCGGGGTGTCGTTGGGTATTGAGCGGATGACTCAGGAATTGACGACCGGGCGCAACGTCGTGGAAATGAGTCTTGCCCTCGGCGCTACCCGCTGGGAGGCCGCACAAGGCCCGGCCCGCCAGGCGGTGCGTGCCGGGATGATCCCTACGCTTAATCAAATGACTGTGGTCGGGCTGGTCAGCCTGCCCGGGATGATGACGGGGCAGGTGCTGGCGGGGCAGTCGCCAATTCAGGCGGTGCGTTATCAAATCATCATAATGTTCCTGATCGCGGCGGCATCGGCGCTGGGAACGGTGTGTGCAGTACTGCTCACCTACCGGCGGCTGTTTTCAGCGGATCACCGGTTTTTGGCGTCGAGGCTGATGGTGCGCAAATAGTTGGCAATGACATTCCCTTGCGCACTCTGATTTGTCGGCGAGGCATCGCCGCCGTTGATCAGAGGTGCAATATCCGGGGCTACTTCTTGGTATTGTGCGTCACAATTTGTGACGTTTCCCCCTTTTTTAACGAGAAGCTGTAGCAATGCCTGAACCAATTCCCTTGAAGGACCACGAGAAAGAAACGCAGCTGGTCAATAAGCGTTTGCTTGCGTGTGGTCTGCTCGTGGCCGTGTTGAGCTGCATTCTGGTGGGCAGAATGTATTTTCTGCAGGTAACCGAGTTTGCTTATCATTCGACGATTTCAGAGAACAATCGGGTGCATGTCCTTCCGATCCCGCCGGAAAGAGGCATGATTTATGACCGTAATGGTGTGGTGCTGGCGGACAATCGGCCCAGTTTCAACCTGATCATGACCCGCGAGCGGTCCGGGGACTGGAGCCAGGTGCTGGACTCCCTGATCAGTATTCTTCAGTTGCCTGAAGAAGACCGGATTTTGTTCGACAAGGATCTGAAGCAAGCCCGTCATCGCTTCGACCCTGTGACGTTGCTGTATGAGTTGACCGAAGAACAAATTGCCCTGGTCGCCGTCAATCAGTTTCGCCTGCCGGGGATCGACGTCGAGCCGCAGTTTGTTCGACATTATCCGTTGGGCGCGCATTTCGCCCATTCCATTGGTTATGTGGGCAGGATCAACGAAAAAGAGTCCAAGCAACTGTCAGTGGATTATCGCGGCACTCAATCGATCGGCAAGACCGGTATCGAGCGCTTCTACGAGTCTGAACTGCATGGCCGGGTCGGTTATGAAGAGGTCGAAACCAATGCGCAAGGGCGGGTGTTGCGCGTGCTCAAGCACACGGACCCTATCCCCGGTAAAAGTATTGTCCTGAGCCTGGATATCGGTCTTCAGGAGGCGGCGGAAGATGCCCTGGGAGATCGGCGTGGTTCGGTGGTGGCGCTGGACCCGGAAACCGGCGAAGTACTGGCCATGGTCAGCAAACCCAGTTTCGATCCCAACCTGTTCGTCACCGGGATTAGCTTCAAGGAATACGCGGCGCTGCGTGACTCTGTCGACCGGCCCTTGTTCAACAGGGTGCTGCGCGGGTTGTATGCGCCCGGTTCGACGATCAAACCTGAGGTCGCGATTGCAGGGCTGGACAGCAGTGTTGTTACCGCGCAGACCCGGGTGTTCGACCCTGGCTACTTCCAACTGCCGGATTACGATCACAAATACCGAAACTGGAACCACAGCGGTGATGGTTGGGTGGACATGGATGCCGCCATCATGCGTTCCAACGACACCTATTTCTATACGCTGGCGCACAAGCTCGGCATTGATCGCATGCATGACTACATGACCATGTTTGGCCTGGGGCAAAAAGTGTCGCTGGACATGTTTGAGGAGTCGGCGGGGCTGATGCCTTCCCGTGAGTGGAAGCGGGCCACGCGACGTCAGGTCTGGTTTCCGGGTGAAACCGTCATCTTGGGTATCGGGCAGGGGTATATGCAGGTGACACCGCTGCAACTGGCCCAGGCCACCGCGTTGATTGCCAACAAAGGCGTGTGGAATCGGCCTCATCTGGCGAAAACTATCGATGGTGTGTCACCGGTCGATGAACACCCGATGCCTAACATCGTGTTGCATGACTCCAGTGAGTGGGATCAGGTCAATCACGGTATGCAGATGGTGATGCATGACCCGCGTGGCATTGCTCGGGCTTCTGCCCTCGGCGCGCAATACCGGATTGCCGGTAAAAGCGGCACGGCCCAGGTGGTTGCGATCAAGCAGGGTGAGCGCTACAACCGTTTGAAAACCCTGGAGCGCAACCGCGACAACGCCTTGTTCGTTGGTTTCGCCCCGGCGGCACATCCGAAAATCGCGGTCTCGGTCATGATCGAGAACGGTGAAGCGGGCGGTCGCGTGGCGGGTCCTGTCGTGCGCCAGGTGATGGACGCCTGGTTGCTCGACAAAGAAGGCCACTTGAAGCCGCAATATGCGACGCCGGTCAAAGCGCCGGGTGAGCCGCACGTCTGATACGCCGCATCAAGCTCACGTTATGCGCGAACAAATGCGCTCCAACAGGACGCGCATTTGCCCGCGAAGCAGGCTGGTCAGATCCCGGTTTATGCCCGTAAACCGGGCGTTCAAGCTTCATCGTGCACCACTGTGAATCAATAAAAATCTTCCTGAAAATTTCTGCAAAAAAGTCGTTGTATCCGTCTGAATTTGAATGTTATGTTGATAACATATTGAAGATTAATGACCGTCTTCTAACATTTATGGCTGCGCCAAGGCGTTGAATCCGGCATGAACTCCACTGAAAAAAGCAGTTTTCTGGTGACGCTGGAACAGCGCTTCACTGGCCTGACGCCTACAGGGAAGCGTATCGCCGGTTACCTGTTGGCCAACCCTCAGAAGTTGCCCTTCGAAACAGCGGACAGCATCGCGCAGCAAACCGGAACCACGGGCATTTCGGTCGGACGCTTCTTGCGTTCGCTGGGCTACCGTAATCTGGACGACGTCAAACAAAGCTTGCGCGGTGACTCGGGTAATACCTGGCTGATCACCGACCGGCTTGGCGCCTTCCGTGAAGAAGCCACTCACGGCGATGCGCTGGATCGCTCGTTGAGCCGAGAACTGGACGCTATTCAGCACGTGTACGGCCTGGCCCGGAGCGAACAGTTTGCCCACATCGTCGAGCGTCTGTACGCCGCCGATGCGGTATTCATTGTCGGTATTCAGACCACTCGCGGCATTCTCAACGCGTTTCATAGCCACCTCGAATACATCCGGCCAAAGGTCTACTACGTCGATGGCCTGTCCGGGACTTATGCGGAGTCCCTGAACTCAAGTTTCGAGAATCCCTACGCGATCATTTCCGATTTCCGTACCTATTCCAGCGTGGCCCGCACATTCTGCGAGGTTGCCAGCAGCAACAGTCTGCCATTGGCATTGGTCACCGATTTCCACTGTCCGTGGGCCAGGGATTACCCCATGGACCTGTTGCAACTGAAGACCGACGTGGGTCAGTTTTGGGATTCCCTGGCACCGCTGACATGCCTTTTCAACCTGATGGTGTCGGCCGTGGCGGAAAAATACGGTGACCGTCTGGACGAGCGTCTGGCGAAAAATCGGCACCTGCAAGAGCTTTTTGGCCAGTTTGAATAGCGCTGCTCAGGGCTATCAAACCGGCAACATGATGACCAGCGTCTTACTTTTGATTGGAGTGTTTACGTGAACAGCAGCCTACTTGTCGAAGTCGATGCCCACGCGCTGCAGGTCGAAATCGATCTGATCTACGCTGGCGCCGATAACCTGGCTGGCACGCCGATTTATCAAGATCCACGCTGCTTGTTGCACCGCGACGCCGAACGCTGCCTGCGCATGGCCAGCCGTCTGGCGCGCCAGGCAGGGTTGAGCCTGCGCATCCTCGATGCCTACCGCCCGCCGTATGCCCAACTGTTGTTGTGGCAGGCGCTGCCTAACCCGGAATACGTGCGTGATCCAACACTCGGTTCGCACCATAGCCGTGGCGTGGCGGTCGATTTAACGTTGATCGACGCCGACGGCCAGCCGCTGGACATGGGCACCGGTTTCGATGACATGCGTGAGCAGTCTCACCAGTTTTTCGCCGACCTGCCTACCGCCGTGCAGCGCAACCGTTTGTTGCTGCTGGGGATCATGCTGAGCGCCGGGTTCCAGCCGATTGCCAGCGAATGGTGGCATTACGAATTGCCCGACGCCGAGAGCTATCCGTTGATTGACGACGGTTCGATCCGTCCGGCCAACCACTGAATAGATGACACCTGCTTGACTGTGACACAGCCTGACATGACCGGGACGACAATGAATCCCGGCGTAAATTCGGTGCAATCCTTTTCCAGAACAGGCAAGGATTGGCCGTTTTCGAACACTCATTGCGAGTGGTCGAGCTTTAACTGCCCGGTATAGCTTTAATAAAAAACCTGACGAACTTCCACATATCGAATGATCAAGGAACCGGCATGAATCTAATCTTCACCCCGCGCAAATTGGCCATGGCCTTGCTGTGTTCGGCTCTGGGTCTCGGTGCCTGGCAGTCGGCCAGCGCCGCCGTGCCGCAACACACGCTGATGATCGGCAAACCCGCCGACCCGCAGACCCTCGACCCGGCCGTGACCATTGATAACAACGACTGGACCGTGACCTATCCGGCGTACCAGAAACTGGTGGCCTACAAGGTCGAGAACGGCAAGGGCAGCACCGAGGTGCAAGGTGATCTGGCCGCCAGCTGGACCACATCAGCCGACAGCTTGATCTGGGAATTCAAGATCAAAACCGGAAACCTGTTTGATGATGGCGCCGAAGTGGACGCCAACGCGGTAAAGTTTTCTTTCGACCGGTTGATGAAACTCAAGCAAGGCCCGTCCGGTGCGTTCCCCGACGACATGGTGGTGGCGGTGGTCGACCCGATGACCGTGCGCTTTACCCTGAAAGCACCGTATGCGCCGTTCCTCTATACCCTTGCGCATAACGGCGGGGCGATCATCAACCCGGATGTCGCCAAGAAGACCGACGACGTCAACGCATACCTGTCGACCCATACCGCGGGTTCTGGTGCCTTCCGCCTGACCTCATGGCAGAAAGGCCAGTCCTTGACCATGGAGCAGAACACCTACTTTTCTGGCCCCAAGCCAACGCTGAAAAAAGTCGTGATCAAAATCATTGGTGAGGCGTCGGTACGCCGATTGCAACTGGAGCGTGGTGACCTCGACATCATTGAAGACATGCCCGAAGACCAGCTTGATGCGCTGGGCAAAAAAGCCGGCGTAGTGGTTCGCGACTATCCGTCGCTGCGGGTCACGTACCTGTACCTTAACAACAAAAAAGCACCGATGAGCAACCCGGATGCACGCCGGGCTATCGTCGATGCGCTGGATTATGACGGCATCATTAACGGCATTCTCAAGGGCAAAGCCAAACCCATGAACGGGCCGATCCCACAGGGCATGTGGGCGTACGATCCGGCGTTGCCGCCGATGAAGCAGGACGTAGCCAAGGCCAAGGCCGACCTGGCGAAAGTCCCGGAGAAAATCAGCAGCCTAAACTTCATGTATTCGGACAAGGACCCTAACTGGGAGCCTATCGGTTTGACCTTGCAGGCTGGCCTGGCACCGCTGGGGGTCAATCTCAAGTTGGAGAAGCTGGCCAACGCGACCCTGCGTGAGCGCCTGGGCACGGGTGATTTCGATATTGCCATCGGCTCCTGGAGCCCGGACTTCGCTGATCCCTACATGTTCATGAACTTTTGGTTCGACTCCAAGCTGCAAGGCCTGGCGGGCAATCGCTCGTTCTATGACAACCCGGTCGTCGATAAACTGATCCGAGAGGCCGCGTCGAACAACGACACCGCCAAGCGCACCGAGTTGTATCAGCAAGCGCAGAAAATTGTCCTTAACGACAGTGTCTACGCCTACCTGTACCAGAAGAGCTACACGCTGCCGATGCGTGACGCAGTCAAAGGTTACGTGTTCAACCCGATGCTTGAGCAAGTATTCAACATCGACACCATCACCAAGTAAGTCGTCGTTATCGCTCCAGCGACCCACCTGTAAAAGGTGGGTCGTTGCAGCGTTGTGCCCACGGCAGACGTTTATCGCTGCCGATCCGAAGCGTTACCGAGGTGCCTGATGGCCTTCCTGAATATGTTGCGCAAACGCCTGTTCGGCCTGTTGCTGGTCGTTGTGGGCGTTTCGTTGATCACCTTTGCGATTTCCCATCTGATCCCCGGCGATCCGGCCCGACTGATTGCTGGCGACCGTGCCAGCGATGCCATCGTCGCCAACATCCGTCATCAATTGGGGCTGGACCTGCCGCTGTATCAGCAATATGGCCGCTACATGCTTGACCTGTTGCAGGGCGACCTCGGCACTTCGATCCGCACCAGTCGACCGGTGCTCGAAGATTTGCAGGCGTATTTTCCGGCGACTCTGGAGCTGGCGTTGGCGGCCCTGACCCTGTCGATACTGATCGGAGTGCCATTGGGCGTGTTGTCTGCGGTATACCACAACCGGGCCATTGATCAGATTGCACGGACCCTGGCCGTCACCGGTATTTCAACGCCCGCGTTCTGGCTCGGACTGGGCTTGATCGTGCTGTTTTACGGACATTTGGGCTGGCTGCCCGGCAGCGGTCGTCTCGATGAAGGGCTTGAGCCGCCACCGACCTTTACCGGTTTCTACTTGATCGATTCACTGCTGGCAGGCGATGGAGCGCTGTTCTCCAATGCTCTGCAGCATTTGATCCTGCCAGCTGTAACCCTGGGGTTTGTCAACCTGGGGGTGGTGGCGCGGCAGATACGCTCGGCGATGCTCGACCAGCTTGGTGAGGACTACATCCGCACTGCGCGCGCCTACGGCTTGTCGCGTTGGGCGGTAATTCTGCGCCATGCGCTGCCGAATGCGTTGATCCCGTCGGTGACGGTATTGGGTCTGACGCTGGGCGACCTGCTCTATGGTGCGGTGCTCACCGAAACGGTCTTCGCCTGGCCAGGCATGGGCGCTTATGTGGTCAAGTCGATTCAGTCCCTGGATTTTCCGGCAGTGATGGGCTTCGCGATTTGGGTGTCCTTCATTTATGTACTGCTCAACATGGCCATCGATCTGCTCTACCGCGTGATCGACCCCCGCATTGGCGAGGTCAACTGACATGTCTATTCCCGTTAACCCGCTGACCGTCGCGCCGCTTGCCCACCCCCCGCGCTGGAGGGAAAGGTTCGCCTACCTGGCCTACCAGATTCGTCGCAGCCCGCTGACCATGGCGGGCCTGGCGATCTCCCTGGTCGTCCTGCTGTGCATGGCGTTCGCGCCGTGGCTGGCGCCCCATGACCCCAACGCACTGGACCTGGTGCATCGCCTGGCACCGCCTTCCGCCGCGCACTGGTTCGGCACCGATGAAGTCGGCCGTGACCTGTTCAGTCGAGTGTTATACGGCAGTCAGCAATCGGTCGGTGTCGGCCTGTTCGTGGCCTTTTCCTCGTGTCTGATCGGCGGGTTGCTGGGCTGCATGTCCGGGGTCATTGGTGGGCGTTTTGACAGCCTGACCATGCGCCTGATGGACATCATGCTTTCGGTGCCGTCGCTGGTGTTGATCATGGCCCTGGCCGCCGCGTTGGGCCCGAGCCTGTTCAACGCCATGTTGGCGATCACTCTGGTGCGGATTCCGTTCTATGTGCGACTGGCCCGAGGGCAAGCGTTGAGCATCCGTCAGATGGGTTACGTCAAGGCCGCGCAGACCTTCGGTGCCGGGCGCTGGCACATCGTGCTCTGGCACGTGGCGCGCAATGCGATGCCGCCGTTGTTGGTGCAACTGAGCCTGGACATTGGCAGCGCGATCCTCATGGCTTCGGCCCTGGGTTTCATCGGACTCGGCGCGCAACAACCGACGGCGGAGTGGGGGGCAATGGTTGCCACGGGGCGTAACTACATCCTCGACCAATGGTGGTATTCGACGTTCCCCGGCCTGGCGATTTTGGTCACGGCGACCGGATTCAATCTGCTGGGCGACGGCGTACGGGACTTGCTCGATCCGCGTCAACAGGGGAAATGACCATGCAGACCTCTCCAGAAGTGAGCGCACACGTGCCGAACGCGAATACTCCGGTCCTGACCATCGACAATCTGAGCGTGGAGTTTCCCGCTTACCGCAGTACGGTCAAGGCCCTCAACGGCGTTTCGCTGCACGTCAATCCTGGCGAAATCGTCGGCGTGATCGGCGAGTCCGGTTCAGGTAAATCCGTCACAGCCATGCTCAGCCTGCGCCTGTTGCCCGAACGCAGTTACCACGTCAGTGGCGGCAGCCTGCACATTCTGGGTCGCGACATGCTCGCGGCCAAAGAAAAAGACCTGCTTAAAGTCCGTGGCCGTGACGTCGCGATGATTTTCCAGGAGCCGATGACTGCGCTTAACCCGACCCGCCGTATCGGTCGACAGATGCTTGATGTGATCATTCATCACCAGCACTTGAGCAAGGCCGATGCACGGGCCAAGGCCATTGCTCTATTGCGTGACATGCACATTGCCGACCCTGAGCAGGTGTTGGAAAGCTACCCCTTCGAGCTGTCGGGCGGCATGCGTCAGCGGGTGATGATCGCGTTGGCTTTTTCCTGCGATCCACAGCTGCTGATTGCCGACGAACCGACCACTGCGCTGGACGTCACTGTGCAGCGTCAGGTGCTGCTGCTGTTGCGGGAAAAAGCCCGAGAGCGTGGCACTGCAATCCTGTTGATCACCCATGATATGGCGCTGGTGTCGCAGTTCTGCGATCGGGTCTACGTGATGTATACCGGCGCCGTGGTGGAGCAGGGGGCGACTGGCGAGGTCATGGTCGATCCGCGCCATCCCTATACTCGCGGTTTGCTCAGCGGCCTGCCGGAGCAAGTGCAGCCGGGTGAAGACCTGATGACTATTCCTGGCCAGGTTCCGAATCTTGCCGCGTTGCCCGCAGGTTGTACGTTCCGCGACCGCTGTCAGTACGCGATGCCGGTCTGCAGCAAACGCCCGCCCTTGCAAGCCATTGACGCCGAAGGTCTGCGCAAGAGCGCTTGCTGGCTGACTGTACAGGAGCAAACATCATGATCAGCACTGCACGTAAACGACTGCCCAGCGACAATGCGGCGATTCTCGGCCTGAGCGATGTGCGGGTGCATTTCCCGGTGGGCAGCGATTGGCTGGGGCGTCCCAAGGGCATGGCTCATGCCTTGAACGGTATTGATCTGGACGTTCGTGCTGGTGAAACTCTCGGCGTGGTCGGTGAGTCCGGTTGTGGCAAAAGTACGTTGGCGCAACTGTTGATGGGGCTGATCAAACCCACCAGCGGGACGCTGGACTGGATCTATAACGACGCCCGCGAGCGCAGCAGTAATGTGCAGATCGTGTTCCAGGACCCGCAGTCGTCTCTCGATCCGCGTCTGCCGATCTGGAAAATCATCACCGAGCCGCTGTTCGTCCAGCGCGCCGTCCCGCGTCGAGAGATGCGCGATATCGCAGCCAAAGTTGCAGCTCAAGTGGGCATTCGCACCGAGTACATGGACCGCTTTGCCCACCAATTTTCCGGTGGGCAGCGGCAACGCATTGCCATCGCCCGAGCACTGTCGTCCAACCCGGACATCATCGTCCTCGACGAGCCGACCTCTGCACTGGACATTTCGGTGCAAGCGCAGATCCTCAACTTGCTGAGTGAACTGCAACGCAGTCGCGACCTGACCTACATCCTGATCTCGCACAACGTTTCCGTCGTCCGGCACATGGCCGACCGTGTGGCCGTGATGTACCTGGGGCAGATAGTCGAACTGGGCAGCGCCGCCGAAGTGCTTGATCACCCGAGGCACCCTTACACGCAATTGTTGCTGGACGCGGTGCCACGTCTTGGCGCGCCGATTGATAATGCCCAGGTCGCCGCCCCCACTGAACTGCCCGGTAACCGCAACCTGCCCACCGGCTGTTTCTTCCGCGACCGCTGCCCGCGTGCCACTGCTGGCTGTGACAAACCGCAGGCGTTGGTGGCGACGAAGGGTGAGGCAAGGGACCGCCTGGTGCGCTGTCACCTGGAGTCTGTGATGTTGTGATGTTGTGATCAGGAGGGAGGTTGGGTACGCGGCGGGTCGAAAAAACGGGTCTTCTTCAAGCAACGGCTTCCTTTTCAAGGCGTAAGTCCGTACAACGCTGCATCGCCATTCCCCTGTTCGCACTTGCGTTGCGAATATGCGGTTGTCATTCCTTGTAGTGGATTTGCTCGCATGATCAAAAGTCTGGGTTTCAGTAGGAAGATTCTGCTCGCCGCCACGTTAATTATTGTTGTCGCATTTACGAGTTTTATTGCCGTGAATGACTATCGGCAACGTCAAACCGTGCGTGCCAATGTTTTTCTTGAACTGCAACAGTTAGCCAGTCTCACTACGCATAACATCCAGACCTGGCTGGAAAGCCGCACTCAGTTGCTGCAATCGATGGCCCAGCAAATTGCCGTTGACGGCACATCCCCGAGTACGCTGCAACGGGTGGTCGGGCTGCCAGCTTACGTCGATAATTTTCAGCTGAGCTATTTTGGCGGTAATGATGGCGTGATGTTTTCCGTCCCGGCGGGCAACCGCGCTGCGGATTACGACCCACGCCTTCGCGGCTGGTACAAGGCGGCTGAAAGCGCCCGGACGACCATCGTGACGGAACCGTATATTGCTGCGTCTTCGGGCAAACTGGTGGTCACCCTGGCCACTCCCGTCAAACATGACAATCAGTTTGTCGGGGTGGCGGGCGCCGATATCGCGCTGGACAGCATCAGCAATACCATCAACGCTCTGAATTTTGGTGGTCACGGCTATGCATTCATCGTCAGCGGTGACGGCAAAATTCTGGTTCACCCGGACAGCAAGCTGGTCCTGAAAAACCTGAGCGATGCCTACCCGACCGGTACGCCAAAAATTGCTCCCGGGGTTACTGAAGTCGACTTGCCCGGCAAGTCGGAATTCATCTCCTTCACCCATGTCGACGGCCTTGCTTCGGCGAATTGGTACGTGGCGCTGGTACTTGATCAAGACGCGGCCTATTCGATGCTCAGTGAGTTCCGCACTTCGGCGCTGACCGCCATGGTGGTGGTCGTGGTCTTTATCATCGTGCTGTTGGGCCTGCTGATTCGTGTGCTCATGCAGCCGTTGCACCTGATGAGCCGAGCGATGCAGGACATCGCCGACGGTGAGGGTGATTTGACCAAGCGTCTGTCCATCCATTCTCAGGATGAGTTCGGCGCGTTGGCGCAGTCATTCAACCGTTTCGTTGAACGTATCCATGCGTCGATTCGAGAAGTGGCCAACACCGCCGCTCATCTCAGCGAGGTGGCTGCGCGGGTCGTGTGTGCTTCAAACTCGTCCATGCTCAACTCCGACGAGCAAGCCAACCGGACCAGCAGTGTTGCTGCGGCTATCAACGAACTGGGTGCGGCGGCCCAGGAAATCGCGCAAAACGCATCCTTGGCCTCGCAGCATTCCAGCGCTGCCAGCCACCTTGCCAGCGATGGTCAGAAGGTCGTGCAGCAGACTATCCAGGCGATGAATCTATTGTCGGAAAAAATCAGCTCGTCTTGCGTCAACATTGAGAGCCTCAACAGCAAGACCGTCAACATTGGCCAGATTCTTGAGGTGATCACCAGCATTTCGCAGCAGACCAATTTGCTCGCGCTCAATGCCGCCATTGAAGCGGCAAGGGCGGGCGAGGCAGGCCGAGGCTTCGCCGTGGTGGCCGATGAAGTGCGCAACCTTGCGCATCGCACCCAGGATTCGGCTCAGCAAGTGCAGAAAATGATCGAAGAGTTGCAGGTTGGCGCACGGGAAGCGGTAGTGACCATGACCGAAAGCCAGCGCCAGAGCGAAACCAGCGTCACCATCGCCAATCAGGCCGGAGATCGACTGAGTAGCGTGACTGGCCGCATAGGCGAAATCGACGGTATGAACCAGTCGGTTGCTACCGCGACCGAGGAGCAAACGGCCGTCGTCGAGTCGATCAATGTTGATATCACTCAAATCAACACCTTGAATCAGGATGGTGTAGGCAACCTGAAATCGACCCTTGAAGCCTGTGCCGACCTGGAGCACCAAGCCGCTACGTTGCAGCATCTGGTGGGGACGTTCCGCATCTGAGTCTGCGTTAGACGTCCCCGGCCTTCGCAGAGAGGGCCGAGGCGTCTACAAACCGTCAACCAATCGTTACCTTACTGTCATCCCCGGTTCATGGGCCTGAAACACCTTCTCTTTACTGTCAGTTGCACACAAACGCAGCCGTGCAAAGGCTGTTCAACCAGACAGAGAAGCCCATGAACGCAGCTATCCATGTCGACCGTCTGAACAAGACTTTTGCTCGCAAGGCTGCTTTGATTGATCTTGCGTTGTCTATACAACCCGGTGAAATGGTCGCGCTGATCGGCGCTTCAGGTTCGGGAAAATCCACGCTGTTGCGCCATATGGCGGGGCTCGCGCGTTGTGATCGCACCAACGGCGGCCGGGTGCAGGTGCTGGGCCGCGAAGTGCAGGCCTCAGGCCGCCTCAATGGCAACGTCCGCCAGCTGCGGGCGGATATCGGCTACATCTTCCAACAGTTCAATCTGGTCAATCGCCTCAGCGTGCTGGACAACGTGTTACTCGGTTGTCTGGGGCGCATGCCCGGCTGGCGCGGCAATCTGGGCCTGTTCAATACTCAGGAAAAACAGTGGGCGATGGAGTCCCTGGACCGCGTGGGTCTGGCCGATCTCGCCACTCAGCGCGCCTCGACCCTTTCAGGCGGTCAACAACAGCGCGTGGCGATTGCTCGTGCGTTGACCCAGCGGGCCGACGTTATTCTGGCCGATGAACCTATTGCGTCACTGGACCCTGAGTCCGCACGCAAGGTCATGGAAATCCTCGCCGATATCAATCGCCGTGACGGCAAGACCGTTGTCGTCACCCTGCATCAAGTGGATTACGCCGTGCGTTATTGCCAACGCGCCGTGGCCCTTAAAGCCGGGCGCATTCATTTTGATGGCGCCGCTGAAGCACTCAGCACTCAACTTCTCAACGACCTGTACGGTGCGGATCTGGACAGCAGTCTTCTGTTCTCCGACAAAACGCGTAGCGCCGAAAGACCGTTAAAACTGGCGCTTGCGCAGGCCTGATTTCGTTGCAGTTGCTCTAAAAAACAAACAACCAACGCCACCTTCAGGAATCCTTCCATGTTGAATCGTATGGGTCGTGTTTTCGCGTCTGCCGCCTTACTGGCCACCTGTTTCCTGAGCACCGCTCAGGCTGAAGAAAAAGTCATCAACTTCGGCCTTATGTCCACCGAGTCTTCGACCAATCTGCGAAGCGTCTGGCAGCCGTTCCTCGACGATATGTCGAAAAAAACCGGTCTTAAAGTCAACGCGACCTTCGCCTCCGACTATGCCGGATTGATTCAGGGTATGCGCTTCAATAAGGTCGATATCGCCTGGTTGGGCAACAAGGGCGCGATGGAAGCCGTGGACCGTTCCAACGGTGAAATCTTTGCCCAGACTGCCGCCGCCAATGGGGCCGCCGGTTACTGGAGCCTGTTGATCGTGCGCAAGGACAGTCCGATCAACTCGGTCGAAGACATGCTCAAAAACGCCAAGGACCTGACCTTCGGCAACGGTGATCCAAACTCCACCTCCGGTTACCTGGTGCCGGGCTACTACGTCTTCGCCAAGAACAATGTGAATGCCGCCACCGCCTTCAAACGTACGCTCAACTCCAGCCATGAAGTGAACGCCTTGAGCGTGGCCAAAGGTCAACTCGACGTTGCCACTTTTAACACTGAAAGCTGGGACCGTCTGGTCGTCACCCAACCGGACCAGGCCGCCATGCTCAAGGTCATCTGGAAGTCGCCATTGATCCCTGCCGATCCGATGGTCTGGAACAAAGGTCTGTCGGATGTCGACAAGGGAAAAATTCGCGAGTTCTTCGCCACCTACGGCGATACCGATCACGAGAAGGCTGTACTCAAAGAGATGCAGTTGGGCAAGTTCCTGCCGTCCTCCGACGATCAATTACTGCCGATCCGCCAGCTTGATCTGTTCAAGCAGCGCACCGAAGTCAATGCCAGCACCACCCTCGACGCCAAAGAAAAAGCCGAGCGACTGAAAGAGCTTGATGCGGGTCTGGCCAAGCTGCAAGAACGAATCACCAAGCTGGAAAAGAAGAGCACCTCCAGCGCCAGCGCCGGTTGACGCCTGCCGACGCGACGCCCCCGCGCGTCGCGTCATCGCAGCCTTTTATGGCTGCCCTATTTGAGAGCCGTTTATGACTTCCAATGCTGCACATGCTGAAGCCGTCGGCAAACGTACCTGGCCGCAATATGTGGGCTGGGGCCTGTTCCTCGCCATGCTGGCCTGGGCCTGGCATGGCGCTGAGATGAACCCGCTGGCGCTGTACCGCGATGCAGGGAACATGGCGACCTTCGCAGGTGACTTCTTCCCGCCAGATTTCCGCGAATGGCGCTCGTACCTCAAAGAAATGATTGTCACGGTGCAGATCGCACTGTGGGGCACGGTGCTGGCGATTGTCTGCTCGGTGCCGTTGGGGATTCTGTGCGCCGAGAACATCACCCCGTGGTGGATTCATCAGCCATTGCGCCGAGTCATGGACTCGTTCCGTTCGATCAACGAAATGGTGTTCGCGATGCTGTTTGTGGTCGCGGTCGGTCTGGGCCCGTTCGCTGGCGTTCTGGCGTTGTGGATCAGCACCACGGGGGTCCTCGCCAAGCTGTTTGCTGAAGCGGTCGAGGCCATTGATCCAGGCCCCGTCGAAGGCGTGCGCGCTACCGGCGCCAGTGCTCTGCAAGAAGTCATCTACGGGGTCATCCCGCAAGTCATGCCGCTATGGATTTCCTACGCCCTGTATCGCTTCGAGTCCAACGTACGCTCGGCCACGGTGGTCGGAATGGTCGGTGCCGGGGGGATTGGCGTGATCCTTTGGGAGAACATCCGGTCTTTCCAGTTCGTCCAGACCTGCGCCGTATTGCTGGTGATTATCGTCGTGGTGAGCGTGATCGACATCCTGTCGCAACGCCTGCGTAAACAGTTCATTTAACGGAGAGGGTGCCAAACGGCGCTTTTTTTAAACCATGCAGTTGTCTAGACAAATTGAACCCGTTTACCGCGAACTGGCGGACACTTTGCGCCGGGAGCTCGGCGATTATCGGGCCGGGGATTACCTGCCAGCGGAGATCCGCCTGGCCGCGCGATTTTCCGTCAACCGGCATACCGTGCGCCGCGCCATTGATGAGTTGGTGCTCGATGGCAGCGTGTTGCGTCGCCAGGGCCGTGGCACCCAGGTGCTGGAGCGTCCGCTGATCTATCCGCTGGTTGCAGAAAGCGCGTATAGCCAGTCGTTATCGGCGCTCGGGCATGGGGTTGAAGCCCGGCTGCTGCAGCGGCGTAGTTGCCTGGCCAACCGCGATGAGGCGAGGCACCTGGGACTGGCCGATCAGGCACCGCTGATTGAGCTGCAAACATTGCGCATGGTCGACGGTCAGCCCGTGAGCTTGATCCGCCACCGTTACTGCGCCAGCCGAACCGAGCTGCTGGCGCCTTATACCGGGGGCTCGCTGCGCCAGTTTTTCGCTGAGCGCGACCTGCCGTTGACCCGCACATTCAGCCTGATTGGCGCGCGCCTGCCGAGTCGTGAGGAGGCGGGTCTGTTGCTCATGCCCCGTCATTTGCCCGCGCTCAGTGTTTTTACCCTTTCCCGTGATTCGTCCGGCCAGCCGGTGGAGCTTGCGCAGTCCACCAGCCGCTCGGACCGTTTCCAATATCAGGTCATCACATGATGGAGATGCCGACGATGAGTTCCGCTCCTGTAGCCCCGCACGCAGCCCGACAACAGTGGATCGGCGTACTCGCCCGTGCCCACCGTGGCGAATTGAGTGGCCATGAAGCGACCCTGCGTGACACCGAATATCAACTGATTCGCGCTCCGGAAATCGGCATGACCCTGGTCCGTGGGCGCATGGGCGGCACCGGTGCGCCGTTCAACGTCGGTGAGATGAGCGTGACCCGCTGTGTAGTGCGCCTGGCGGATGGGCGCACCGGTTACAGCTATCTGGCCGGGCGCGACAAGGCTCATGCCGAACTGGCCGCGTTGGCCGACGCGCATCTGCAAGGCCCGCAACAGGCGCGCTGGTTGAGTGAGTTGATCGAACCCCTGGCCCGCGCCCACGCCGCACGCCGCGCCGAAAAAGACGCTGAAACCGCAGCGACCAAGGTCGAGTTCTTTACCTTGGTCCGAGGAGAAGACTGATGAGTACAACCCTTTTGCAACCGGCATTCGCCGACCCGGTGCTGGACGCTCAGCGCAGCTTCCGTGCGGCGCTCAAGGCCCTGGCTGGGCCGGGTGTGGCCCAACCGCTGGAACAGGCTCCGCCGCTGGAAGGGCTGGCGCCAGCGAGCTACGCGCTGTGTCTGGCGCTGCTCGATGTCGACACGCCGCTGTGGCTGGCGCCGGCATTCGATACACCGATGATTCGCGCCAACCTGACCTTTCACTGTGGCTGCGCGATGGTCAGCCGTCGTGAACAGGCACGTTTTGCGTTGCTTGATGACAGCGAACTTGGTGATTTACAGGGCTTCGATCCGGGCAATGACCGTTACCCCGATCAGTCCTGCACCTTGTTGATCCAGTTGGATCAGCTCGATGGCGGGCGTCCTCTGGCGTGGCGCGGCCCGGGCATCCAACACGAAAACCGGGTCGCCTTGCCACTGTCTGACGGGTTCTGGAGCGAGCGCGACGCACACAACAATTTCCCCCGAGGGCTGGATGCGTTTTTTCTCGCCGGGCACAGCGTCATCGGTCTGCCGCGCAATACCCGCATCAGCCACGTGAATCCAACAACCCTGGCTGAGGAGTTTGCCTGATGTACGTAGCCGTAAAAGGTGGCGAGCAGGCCATCGACAATGCCCACCGTTTGTTGGCGAAAAAGCGCCGCGGTGACACCACGATTGCGGAGTTGGCAGTCGAGCAGATTCGTCAGCAACTGCCATTGGCCGTGGCCCGAGTGATGAGCGAGGGATCGCTGTACGACGAGCAGTTGGCCGCCCTGGCGATCAAGCAAGCCGCCGGGGATTTGATCGAGGCGATCTTCCTGCTGCGCGCCTATCGCACCACGCTCCCACGTTTCAGCGCCAGCCTGCCGATTGATACCTCGGTCATGCAACTGAGCCGACGCTTATCCGCAACCTTCAAGGATGTGCCGGGCGGGCAACTGTTGGGCCCGACTTTCGACTACACCCATCGCTTGCTGGACTTCACATTGCTGGCTGAAGGCGAACATCCGGGACCGCACGTAGAGGAGGGCGCGACACTCGAGCCTTGCCCGCGCGTCCTCGGTTTGTTGGCCAAGGAAGGCTTGATCAAAACTGAGAGTGACAGTGGCGAAGCCGTTGCCGACATCACACGTGATCCTCTGGAGTTCCCTTCCAGCCGTGCCCAGCGCTTGCAGGCCCTGGCCCGTGGCGATGAAGGATTTCTGCTGGCGCTGGGCTATTCCACCCAGCGCGGTTATGGACGCAATCACCCGTTCGCCGGGGAAATCCGCATCGGTGAAGTGGAGGTCTGGATCGAACCGGAAGAGCTCGGCTTTCCTATCGCCATCGGCACCCTCGAAGTGACCGAGTGCGAAATGGTTAATCAGTTCGTTGGCTCTGGCGCGGAACTCGCTCAGTTCACCCGAGGCTACGGTCTGGCGTTTGGGCATGCCGAGCGTAAAGCCATGGGCATGGCCCTGGTGGATCGCTCACTGCGGGCTGATGAGTTCAACGAAGAAATCCAGTCGCCGGCGCAGCAGGAGGAGTTTGTCCTCAGCCATTGCGACAACGTCGAGGCGGCCGGTTTCGTATCGCACCTGAAGCTGCCGCACTACGTCGACTTCCAGTCCGAGCTGGAACTGATCCGCAAGCTGCGCAAGCCCGCAGCCGTGCAGGCCACTGTGCAGGAGAGTCAGCAATGAACAGCGTGACGCATGACCGTCCAGTGCGCGACGAGGCCTACAACTTCGCTTATCTCGATGAGCAAACTAAACGCATGATTCGGCGCGGCCTGCTCAAGGCCGTGGCGATTCCCGGTTATCAGGTGCCCTTCGGCGGCCGCGAAATGCCGCTGCCGTATGGCTGGGGCACGGGTGGCATGCAAATGACCGCAGCCATTCTTGGGGCTGATGACGTGCTCAAGGTCATCGATCAGGGCGCGGACGACACCACGAATGCGGTCTCGATTCGGCGATTTTTTGCCCGCACCGCTGGCATTGCGACCACCGAACGCACGCCGGAAGCAACGGTGATCCAGACCCGTCACCGGATCCCGGAAACCCCGCTGCACGCGGATCAGATCATGGTCTATCAGGTGCCAATCCCGGATCCGCTGCGCTTTATCGAACCGTCGGAAACCGAGACCCGGACCATGCATGCGCTGAACGACTATGGGGTGATGCACGTGAAACTCTACGAGGACATCGCCACCTTCGGCCACATCGCCACCAGCTACGCCTACCCGGTGATGGTCGATGATCGCTATGTGATGGACCCGTCGCCGATTCCCAAATTCGACAACCCGAAGCTCGACATGAGCCCAGCGTTGATGCTGTTCGGCGCCGGTCGTGAAAAGCGCCTGTACGCCGTGCCGCCTTACACCCGGGTGGTGAGTCTGGATTTTGAAGATCACCCGTTTGCAATCCAGACGTGGGAAGAGTGCTGCGCGATCTGCGGCAGCCGCGACTCTTATCTGGATGAACTGATCCTCGACGACGCCGGCACCCAGAGCTTCGTCTGCTCGGACACCGACTATTGCGCCCAGCGCAGCAGCGAACAGGAGGCCGGTCAATGAACAACCCAGTGCATCACTCCCAGCGGTTGCGGGACCGGCAAGCCGACCGTGCGCAGCCGCTGCTCGAAGTACGGGGTCTGTCGCGTTTATACGGGCCGGAGAAAGGCTGTCAGGACGTGAGCTTCGACCTGTACCCCGGCGAAGTGTTGGGCATCGTCGGAGAGTCCGGCTCGGGCAAATCGACCTTGTTGTCCTTGCTCAGCGGCCGTTGCCCGCCCGACAGCGGTGCCGTCGCGTATCGACGTAAAGAGGGCGACTGGCTCGACCTCTACAGCGCCAGCGAAGCCGAACGCCGCACTTTGCTGCGCACCGAATGGGGGTTTGTGGAACAGAGTCCGCGCGATGGCCTGCGCATGGGCGTGTCGGCTGGCGCCAACATCGGTGAGCGACTGATGGCTCAAGGCGTACGTCACTATGGGCAATTGCGGGCCGCCGGAATCGACTGGCTGACCCAGGTGGAAATTGACCCGCTGCGCATTGACGACCTGCCGCGTACGTTTTCTGGCGGCATGCAACAACGCTTGCAGATCGCCCGCAACCTGGTTTCCGGTCCGCGCCTGGTGTTCATGGACGAGCCGACAGGGGGGCTCGACGTCTCGGTCCAGGCGCGCTTGCTTGACCTGTTGCGTGGTCTGGTACGGGAGCTGGACCTGGCGGTGGTGATTGTCACCCATGACCTTGCCGTGGCGCGGTTGTTGGCCGACCGGCTGATGGTCATGCGGCGCTCCAACGTAGTGGAAGCCGGGCTGACCGATCAGATCCTTGATGACCCGCAGCATCCGTATTCGCAGCTGCTGGTGTCTTCGGTGCTGCAACCGTGATCCGTCCATCCGCCGGGCGATCCCCGGCCGCCGTCGTCTTTTTGGGGTGTGCTTGATGAACAGGCTGATCGAGGTCCGCGACCTCTCGAAAACCTTTACGCTACATCAGCAGAACGGTGTGGTGCTCAACGTACTGGACGGCCTGAGCTTTACCGTCAATGCAGGCGAATGCCTGGTGCTGCATGGGCAGTCCGGTGCGGGTAAAAGCACCTTGCTGCGCACGCTGTACGGCAACTATCTACCGGCGGGTGGCAGCATTCGGGTGCAACATGAAGGTGGCTGGCTGGAACTGGTCGGGGCCCAACCGCGTGATGTGTTGGCCGTACGCCAGCAAACCCTTGGCTATGTCAGCCAGTTTCTGCGGGTGATCCCGCGTGTCGCCAGTCTGGACGTGGTCATGGAGCCGGCACTGGCGCGAGGCTGGTCGAAGACGTTGGCCAAGGCCCGCGCAGAAAACCTGCTGGCACGACTGAATATTCCGCAGCGCCTGTGGCAGCTGGCGCCCGGCACCTTCTCTGGCGGCGAGCAGCAGCGGGTGAACATAGCTCGGGGCTTCATGGTTGCCTGGCCCGTGATGCTGCTGGACGAACCCACGGCGTCACTGGATGACACCAATCGTCAGGTTGTACTCGAACTGATGAACGAAGCCAAAGCGGGAGGGGCTGCCTTGATCGGTATTTTTCACGACCGTGCTGCCCGTGAAGCGGTCGCCGACCGCCATCTCGACATGACCCCGAATGCCCCGACGGCAAAGGAATCACTGCCATGCTGACTGAACAGATCCTTAGCAACGCGCAACTGGTCACCGCCGATCAGGTTTTCAACGGCACGGTGGTGCTGCGCAACGGCCTGATCGTCGAGGTGGACGAGGGCCGAAGCAGGCTGCCTCAAGCACACGACCTGCAAGGTGATTACCTGCTGCCGGGTTTGATCGAGCTGCACACCGATAACCTGGAAAAACACATGACGCCGCGCCCCGGTGTTGACTGGCCATCGACCTCGGCTGTACTCAGCCATGACGCGCAGATCGTGGCTGCGGGCATCACAACGGTGTTCGACGCGCTGTCCATCGGTGACGTAAACCCCAAGGGCAATCGCATGCAGAAATTGCCCGCGATGCTCGACGCTATCGCTACGGCCAATGCCGCCGGTCTGACCCGCGCCGAACACCGTTTGCACCTGCGTTGTGAACTGTGTCACCCGGATACCCTGAGCGTGTTTCGCGACCTGGTGGAGAATCCGCTGGTGCAACTGGTGTCGGTTATGGACCATTCGCCAGGTCAGCGTCAGTTCGCTCTGGAGTCCAAGTACCGCGAGTACTACATGGGTAAGTACCACCTGACGACGGTCGAGATGGACGCGTTCATCGTCACCCAGATGGCTAACTCCCGTGAGTTCAGTAGCCGTTACCGGCGCGCCATTGTCGAGGATTGCCTGGCACGCGGTCTGTCGGTGGCCAGCCACGATGATGCGACCCTGGCGCACGTCGAAGAATCGGCCAGCTACGGGATGACCATCGCTGAGTTCCCGACCACCCTGGAAGCAGCACGGGGCTCCCATCGTCTGGGCATGGGGGTGTTGATGGGCGCACCGAACATCGTGCGTGGCGGTTCGCACTCGGGCAATGTGGCGGCGGCCGACCTTGCTAAAGAAGGACTACTGGATATCCTCTCCAGCGATTATTATCCGGCCAGTCTGTTGCAGGCGGCATTTATGTTGGCTGCCCGGCACGAAGACCAGCGGCATAGCGATTGTGATCTGCCTCAAGCCGTCGGCATGGTCAGTCGCGCCCCGGCCCAGGCCGCCGGGCTCAATGACCGGGGTGAGATCCGGGTCGGGCTGCGTGCCGACCTGATTCACGCTAGACGTCAGGACGGATTACCGGTGATTCAACAGGTTTGGCGACAAGCGAAGAGGGTGTTTTGATGGCGGGCAGGTTGATCTATCTCATCGGACCTTCAGGTTCGGGCAAGGACAGCCTGCTCGACGCTGCACGTGAGCCGTTAGCCGATCAGGGCTGCCGGATCGTGCGGCGGGTCATCACCCGTTCGGCTGAAGCGGTCGGTGAGGCGGCGCAAGCGGTCAGCATCGAGCAGTTCATGGCGATGCAAGACGAGGGAGCGTTCGCCTTGAGCTGGCAAGCCAATGGCTTGCACTACGGGATCCCAAAGGAAATCGACGAATGGCTGGAGGCCGGGCTGGATGTTTTGGTCAACGGCTCGCGTGCTTATCTGCCTCAAGTGCATCAACGCTATCCGAGGTTGCTCGCGCTGCTGTTAACGGTGGATCAGGCCGTGTTACGTCAGCGTTTGCAGGCCCGTGGTCGTGAATCACTGCCGGAGATCGAAGCACGATTGGCGCGCAATGCCGATTTCGCTGCGGCCTTGATGGCAGCTGAGGATAAGGCGTTGTGGCTGCTGGATAACTCCGGCCCCATCGAACAGACCCTTGAGCGGCTGCTGCAACTGATAGGTAAAGAGCCCGCATGCACCTGACTTTGCTGGGCACCGGCGATGCGCGTCAGGTACCGGTCTACGGTTGCGACTGCCCGGCGTGCGCCGCTGCACGCTCGGACCAGCGTTTGCGCCGTCTACCGTGTAGCGCTCTGATTGAATGCGCCGGCCAACGCTGGCTGATCGACACGGGCCTGACCGACATTACCGAGCGTTTCCCGCCGCGCAGCTTTGACGGCATCCTGCAAACCCATTACCACGCGGACCACGCACAAGGCCTGCTGCATTTGCGTTGGGGCCAGGGATGGGTCATTCCGGTACATGGGCCGGTCGATCCAGAAGGCTTTTCCGACCTGTACAAACACCCGGGTATTCTCGACTTCAGTCGGCCCTTTGCTGCCTTTGAAACGCGGCAGTTCGGTGCCCTGAGCGTGACCGCGGTGCCGTTGATGCATTCAAAGCCCACGCTGGGCTACCTGCTTGAAGGTGAGGGGCGACGCATCGCTTACCTCACCGACACCGTCGGCCTGCCAGAGTCGACTCGCGATTTTCTGCAATGCCAGCCCCTCGATGTATTGGTGCTGGACTGCTCCATGCCCCCCCAAGCCCAGACACCCCGCAACCACAACGATCTCAACCTGGCGCTGGCTTGCATCGCCGACCTGCAGCCGCATCAAGCGGTGTTGACCCATATTGGCCACACGCTGGATGCCTGGTTGCTGGATGAGGCGCATCAACTGCCGGCACGGGTGATCGTTGCGCATGATGGTATGGTGCTGTGACAAGGCAGTGGATTTCACCCGGCGCTGTGTTGCTGAGCGTTGTGATTCAGCGTGCGGCTGAAATTGATGATATTAGCCGCCTGTTCAATTGAGCCTTTCCCAATCCATCGAATCCTGCTTGGAGAAATACCGTGGCTAAAGCGTCTGCAACGATCGAAATTCCAGCAACTGCCGATCAAGTCTGGCAGCTGATAGGGGGGTTCAACTCATTGCCCGACTGGTTGCCGTTCATTGCCAAAAGCGAAGCGAGCGAGGGTGGGCGCGTGCGTCACCTGGAGACTGACGACGGCGCGGTGATTGTCGAACGACTCCAGACTTTCGATAACAAGGCGCGCACCTACACTTACTCCATTGATCAGGGGCCATTTCCGGTTACAGATTATCTGGCGAAGGTGCAGGTCCGGGAAGTGGCGGGCAAACAGGTGACTCAGGTCGAATGGTCGGGCAGCTTCACCCCGGCCGGCGTGACCGATGCAGAAGCCGTCGGGCTGTTCAGCGGTGTCTATAACGGTGGTCTTGAGGCACTCAAGGCTAACTTTCCAGGCTGAAGTTCATCGTGTCGTCATGTGTAAGATGGGCCGCTGACAAGTGTTCCTTCTTATACTCCAGGCTCTTTTCGATAAACCCTGGAGGCACCATGAAGTTGTATGGCTGGTTGGTATTGATGGGGGCAATGTCGTGCGGCGTTGCCCAAGCCGCGTCGAAAGAAGTCTCGATGAATCTGGTGAGCGCTGACGGTCTGCCTCAGGCCATTGGCTCGGTTACGCTTAGCGAAACAGAATATGGGGTACTGTTCACGCCCAACCTGAAATCCTTGCCTGTTGGGGTACATGGTTTTCATGTGCATCAGAACAGCAGCTGTGAGGCCGCATTGAAAGACGGTAAAAAGTCTGCGGCAGAGGCGGCCGGAGGTCATTTCGATCCGCAGGGCACCAACAAACACCTTGGGCCATACGGTAAAGGTCACTTGGGTGATCTGCCTGCGATCTACGTAAATACCGATGGCACCGCGACCTATCCGGTGCTCGCGCCGCGGATCAAAAAGATTTCCGACATTGATGGCCATGCGTTGATGGTCCATGCCGGGGGCGACAACCATGCCGACACGCCAAAACCGCTGGGTGGTGGCGGTGGTCGCATGGCCTGTGGGGTCATCTGATTTTGGCCAGACAGGGCAAGGAAATTTTTACCGAAGGCTTGACTTGCCCTTTTCAATCAGTAACATAGACCACATTCCGCGATAGCTCAGTTGGTAGAGCAAATGACTGTTAATCATTGGGTCCCTGGTTCGAGTCCAGGTCGTGGAGCCACTTCCTTCAAGGTGCAAGTTTCAGGCCGTTGAGCGCTGGCTTGCACGCTTCTGATTAATCAAGGCACGCAGCTGGCATTGTCGCTGCTCCGGTGCCGCAATCATCATGCGGTTCGCTAGATTTTCAGCTCATTGCCCAAAAGCGCTACGTGGGCAAAGCTGGTCCTCCCAGTACCTTACCCAATCTTTTTCATCCCCTCCAGCTATCCCTCCAGCACCCTTTGCAACCTGTTTCTGCACGTTGTTTGTGTGCGTTTTCGTCTGAAAAAAGCCAAGTGTCAGCACGCGCGATGGCTGTGCATTATTTTTTACATTTCTGGTTAATCTTTAGTTCGTTGCTGTCGATACAGAAGCGATAGCCCAGAAAAGACTGAAGAACGCGGATGCTCCTCAAGGGAACGGAGGAATAACCGGTTTGCCCTCCAAAAAATAATGGCCATTTCGCGCTCTTTCGGAGAAAGGGAGCCCTTGGTCATGAAGACCCGAGCGGACACTAGACGCCATGAATAACAATTTGCGCTTCAGCCATAAAATTCTGCTGGCCGCTTCGCTGATCGTGATTACAACCTTCGCACTCTTTACCCTGTACAACGATTACTTGCAGCGCAATGCGATTCGCACCGATCTGAAGAACTACCTGCAAGAAATGGGTAGCGCCACTGCAGGCAACATTCAGACCTGGCTGAACGGGCGGACCCTGCTCATTGAAAACCTCTCGCAATCTGTTGCGCTTAATCCCGACGCAACGAACGTGGGCAATATGCTCAACCAGAAAGCCCTCACTTCCAGCTTTATGAGCGTTTACCTCGGCGGTTCGGATGGCAGTTTTACTATACGGCCAGACAGCAAGATGCCGGACGGCTACGACCCACGCATACGGCCTTGGTATAAAGGTGCGCAAGGCAGCAACGTTTCGGCACTGACTGAACCCTATATTGATCTGGCAACTGGCGAGTTGGTGATTTCCATTGTTGATGCCGTGCAAAAGGCCGGTCAAAACCTTGGAGTAGTGGGTGGTGATTTGAGTCTGAAAACCATTGCCGACAGTATTAACGCGCTGGACTTCGACGGCATGGGTTATGCCTTTCTGGTCAGCTCCGACGGCAAAGTTCTGGTTCATCCAGACAAAGCCTTTGTGATGAAAACCCTCAAAGACATTTACCCGAAAGACACGCCACCGATCAGCGGCAATATCAGTGAAGTCCAGGTCGACGGTAAAACCCGTATCGTCACCTTCAGTCCTATCAAAGGCCTGTCCTCGGTTAGCTGGTACATCGGCCTGTCCGTGGATAAGGATAAAGCCTACGCAATGTTGAGCGAGTTCCGGGCCTCTGCGATTGTCGCGACCATCATCGCGGTCGTCATCATCATTGCGTTGCTTGGCATGCTGATCCGTTTTCTGATGCAGCCCCTGTATGTCATGACCCGCACCCTGCAGGACATCGCCGATGGTGAGGGTGACCTGACCAAGCGCCTGACCATCCAGACTCAGGATGAGTTTGGCATTCTGGGTACCGCATTTAACCGTTTCGTCGAGCGAATTCACGGCTCTATCCGCGAAGTGTCCTCCGCCACTGAACACCTCAACGAGGTGGCAACGCGCGTGGTCTGCGCCTCCAACTCATCAATGCTCAACTCGGACGAACAAGCCAATCGTACCCACAGCGTCGCAGCTGCGATCAACGAATTGGGCGCGGCGGCGCAGGAGATCGCGCGCAATGCGGCGCAAGCTTCCCGCCAGGCCAGCGATGCGCGGCAGTTGGCCGGGGAAGGTCAGCAAGTGGTCGATAAAAGCATTCAGTCGATGAATCAGTTGTCCGAGATGCTCAGCGCCTCCAGCAGTAATATCGAGTCGCTCAACAGCAAAACCGTGAACATCGGGCAGATTCTCGAAGTGATCACCAGCATTTCTCAACAAACCAACCTGCTGGCGCTCAATGCGGCCATTGAAGCCGCGCGGGCAGGGGAAGCCGGACGTGGATTTGCGGTGGTGGCTGACGAGGTCCGCAACCTGGCTCATCGCACTCAGGAATCGGCCCAACAGGTGCAGAAAATGATCGACGAGCTGCAAGTCGGTGCCCGTGAATCGGTCAGCACGATGGCTGAAAGCCAGCGCCATAGTCAGGACAGCGTCGTCGTTGCCAACCTTGCGGGGGAGCGTTTGAGCAGCGTGAACCAACGCATCGGCGAAATCGACGGTATGAACCAGTCGGTCGCTACCGCTACCGAAGAACAGACCGCCGTTGTCGAGGCGATCAACATGGATATCACCGAGATCAACACGCTCAATCAGGAGGGGGTGGAAAACCTTCAGACAACGTTGCGCGCCTGCTCTGATCTGGAGCAACAGGCGGGTCGCCTTAAACAGTTGGTGGGCAGTTTCCGGATATAGGCTTTAGTCCTGATGCTGATTGTCATCAGAGTGACCGCTGGCAGCGGGCCTCTGATGACCCATTTAACCACCTACCCGGGTTGGATCAGCTCCGTATACTCACGAAGGGATTCTCAATGGGCTGGGTGTAAGCCAGGTTGGCCATCGCTGGAGCGTCCGGCTCTGGAAAATCTACGGTTGCCCAATGGCGGGCTACCGAGCATCGTTGACTTTGTGCTGCCGTGAGCGACATTGAAACCAAAGCATCTTCAGGGCGTGGTTGCGTGATGGGCACTCTGGCCTAAGCTTCAGGTCAGTGCAGCCGGATGCGCCTTGAGCTTGAGGCCGCACGGATGCAATTCTCAACGAACGATGCGTGGTATCGAAAAAGGAGATGCGTATGCTCATCCGGTCACTGATCCTTGCCATGCTATTCGCTAGCGTCGGTCCGGTGCTGGCTGCCGACAGCGATGCCCCCTTGACTCAGGATCGCGGACGATCCCGTCCGTTGATCATCATCGCCCCCAGTGCCGTGGACCCAACGCTGGTTAACCTGAAAAAAGCCCTGGAAGAGCCTGCCAACCGCGCGGCCTTCGCCGAACGCAACATGGTGCTCTACACCGTGGTCAACACCATCGGCCAGCGCAACGGCAAGGACCTGGACGCGCAAACTACCATGGCGCTGATCCGCGAACTGAAGCTGGGCGCCAGCGCCCAGGCCAAGGTCATTCTGGTGGGCAAGGACGGCGAGAAGAAGATCGAACACTCCGGCCCCATCGATCCAAAGGAGATTTTCAGCACTATCGACCAGCTGCCCGCGCAAGAAAAAGAGACCTCGGCACCGCCACCGCCACCTGCGCCCGAGGCCACGTCAACTCGTACGGGCAAGACGGGCAAGCCTGATAAGCCGGGTAAACCCGGTAAACCCGGCGTGCCACCCAAGGCGCTGGATGATTGAAAGGGCGAGAGGGTGGACGTTTATCCAGGTAGTTCAACCTCCACCCTGATCGAAACGGTCAGATCGCTTCAATGTAGTGGGCAAAGCGGGAGGTCCCCAGGATGTGAGGCAGCAGCGAGCCAAGGCGGGTGTTGAAGGCATAAACCGGCAGACCGCTCACCCTCCTCTCTCAATGCCCTGAATGGCGGCGCACTCGTGGTGCTGGGCGAACGCTTCAGTGATGCGCTGGGCCAGGAGCCAGGCGGCATTTCCCCAGAGAAACTTGTCCAGGTCTGTGCAGGGGTCTGCTTTTGGATCATCGGCTTGACTGACGTCGTTCAAATGCACGTCTTCAGTGAAGGTCGGCATCTCCGGCACCGGACAGTTCTGCGCATCGTAAGGCGAGCGGGCCAGATAGCGCGGCACCACCATGGCGACGTAGCGCGAATTCTCGCTGTCACGGAACGCCAGCCAGTCCATGCACTCGATGCTCTCGAATATCGTTGATAACTCGCGTGGCCGGTCCAGGTCGTCAAAACACCGAACGGACCGCCACCCAAGGAGCTATCTCGATGCTTGGGCACCCGCGGGAACAACAGGCTTTGGTCGAAATCGACGGCGCTTTCCAGGTCAAGGCGCAGCTCTTCCTTGGTCACGTCAAGCAGGCGCAACGTCAGCAAAGGCCCCGACTCTGTATTCATGATCCGTTGGTGCAGTCCGCGCCATGATGCTTCAAGGGCTTGCAGCGGTTTACTGTGAAGAATCAGATTGATCTGGGCATGGACCTGGTCACTGGAAAGATCCTGCAACTCAGGGACCTGGCTCAGGATTTTCTCCGGGCTGAAATCGCTGAAATCGCTGAACGTGTTGAAGGTCAGCTCGATATTCAGGGGTTCTACACGTCCGGATAGCGCGCTTTGGACGGTGAACGTGATTCGTTTCTGGAGGCTGGAGGCTGCCGAGCAAGACACTTGTGTGGTTCCTCTTGCCTGTGCCGTTGTGGAAAGCGGGGCGGGCGAGTCAAAACTGACCTACAGTCTCTTGGCTGTTGGCATCTTGCCATTTGATCGAACGTGGCGCTGCAAGGTCTCTTGGCATTGGCACTGGATGAGAGCTGTAGAGTCGGGACTTTGGCAACTGCCCACGCAGCCTTCCCTTACCTTAAAACAAGAGAATTGGCCCATGAAGTTCCAACCCTTTGCCAGATCGCTCATTGCGACGGCATTCGTTATTGGTTCCATCGGTGTACACGCGGCTTCGCAAGCCCCTGTTGCCGCAGAGAACGGCATGGTAGTCACGGCCCAGCATCTGGCCAGCCACGTCGGTGTCGATGTCCTCAAGGACGGCGGCAACGCGGTCGATGCGGCGGTGGCGGTCGGTTATGCGCTGGCGGTGGTCTATCCTGCGGCAGGCAACCTTGGCGGCGGCGGTTTCATGACCATCCAGTTGGCCGATGGCCGCAAGACCTTCCTCGATTTTCGCGAGAAGGCACCCATGGCGGCCACTGCGAACATGTACCTCGATAAGGATGGCAACGTCATCCCGAACCTGAGCACAAAGGGATACCTGGCAGTCGGCATCCCGGGCACCGTGTCAGGCATGGAGCTGGCGTTAAAGAAATACGGCACGATGAAGCGTGCCACGGTCATCGCGCCGGCAATCAAGTACGCCGAGGACGGCTTCGTGCTTGAGCAGGGTGATGTCGACCTGCTTGAAACCGCCACCGACGAGTTCAAGAAAGATATGCACGACTCAGGTTCGATCTTCCTGAGCAAAGGCGAGCCGATGCAGGTTGGCCAGAAATTGGTGCAAAAGGATTTGGCCAAGACGCTACGGGAAATTGCCGCCAAGGGTACCGACGGCTTCTACAAGGGCTGGGTTGCCGAGTCCATCGTGGCTTCAAGCCAGGCGGGCAAGGGCATCATCACCCAGGCCGACCTTGATAAGTATCAGACCCGCGAACTAGCGCCTATCGAGTGCGACTACCGTGGGTATCACGTCGTCTCGGCTCCGCCGCCGAGTTCGGGCGGTGTCGTTATTTGCGAGATCATGAATATCCTTGATGGCTACCCAATGCAAAGCCTTGGTTTCCATTCGGCTCAGGGGCTGCACTACCAGATTGAGGCCATGCGGCACGCCTATGTCGACCGCAACAGCTATCTGGGCGATCCCGACTTTGTCAAAAATCCGCTGACTCACCTGCTGGATAAAAATTATGCGGCGAAGCTCCGTGCTTCTATCAATCCGCAAAAAGCCGGTATTTCTCGCGATATCAAGCCGGGGGTGGCTCCTCACGAGGGCAACAACACCACGCACTATTCGATCGTAGACAAGTGGGGCAACGCAGTCTCGGTGACGTACACACTGAACGATTGGTTTGGTGCGGGGGTCATGGCCAGCAAGACCGGGGTCATCCTCAACGACGAGATGGACGACTTCACCTCCAAGGTGGGCGTTCCCAATATGTATGGTCTTGTACAAGGTGAGGCGAATGCTATCGCTCCAGGGAAAACACCCCTGTCTTCAATGAGTCCGACGATCGTCACCAAGGACGGAAAAACCGTGATGGTCGTCGGCACCCCAGGTGGTAGCCGCATTATCACGGCGACATTGCTGACAATGCTCAATGTGATCGACTACGGCATGAACATTCAGGAAGCGGTCGATGCCCCACGATTCCATCAGCAGTGGTTGCCGGAAGAGACCAATCTTGAAGCGTTCGCTGTCAGCCCTGATACCCAGAAAATTCTCGAAGGTTGGGGGCAGCAGTTCACCGGTCCACAGCCGTTCAACCATGTTGCGGCGATTTTAGTCGGAGCGCCTTCGCTCGGCGGAAAACCCGTCGGCAAGAACCGTTTCTATGGCGCGAATGATCCGCGGCAGGGCTCGGGACTTTCACTGGGCTATTAATGAGTGATGCGAAGCCCTGTTTCAGGGTTTCGCTGACCGGTGCAAGTACATGCCCGCATCCGACGCCGCGAATCAATCACGATGCGCGGTTTCCGGCATAGGAGTACGAACATGACCCCCTCACTGCGGTTCTTCCTGAGGTTTTTTTGAAACCTTGAGCGTCCGCATGTTGTCGTAATACTCAATGAGTCCATACAGTTTCCAATGGTTCACATCAGGAGGTTTAGTCATGAATGCCCTGACGATCGAAGGCTGGTGCAAAATCAGCGGCGAGCAAAAGTCCACCCCTGTGGGGGAGATCCATTTTTACGTCAGTGGACCCGTCCATTTGCTTCTAGAGCAAGCCGAAGAACACTTACAGAAGACCCACGAGCCTGAAGTCATGGTCGATGTCGATATGAGCTCGATCGACTTGATCCTCCCGGAGGGATACGGCCCTCTCTCCGATTGCCAATTGCGCGTCTATTTGAGTGACCAACGCGGTCAGTTCCATTTGGTCGGGCATCGGGCGAGTGATGGCAGCTTAATCTATACCAACGCGGTGATGGTTGATCAGCTGGGTTAGCCGTTCACGGGTCAGCTAAGCAGGCATTCCCCTGCCATCGATGAACTGGAGCGTGACCGACCTCCTGATACTGCGAGTTCGGTGTGCAGATAAAGGTTGAGGCGACGTAGTACCGCCGTTCCACGGGGCTCATGTTCTCGCGGAGCTTGTCGTTGGCGTAAGATTCCACCCGCAGAATCGTACCGTCAGGCTTGAGTGACTGAAACCTGTTCGGCGGTGGTCGCGATCAATAAGTGTCATCCGCCTCTAAGCAATACGCAGTTGCTCTTCGTCGCTGCCTCGGCAGATCTGGCGCTTGCGCTGGGTGAGGTAGATTCAAGGAAAGAGGATCAGCGGTCATACGCAAGGCTCGGGAGGCTGCTATTCCTTCCCATGGGAGCAGTCGTTTCAGGCCTGCCAGGGTGTGGCCCGGGAACAGACGCGTGGCCGTGGTCGCGGCGCCAGCCAGGTGCGTGAAGAGAAGAACAGGTGCCAATCCCTATCAGGAGGTGGCAGATGCTATTCATTGTCAGTTGGTCAATCAGTCCCGAACGTCGTAATAGCGCGATTGAGCGTTTTCTCAAAACAGGAGCCGTTCCACCCGCAGGCGTGACCATGCTGGGACGCTGGCATGCCATAGGTCGCATGACGGGCGTTGGCGTCGCAGAAACCAGTGATCTTGCGCTGATGCAGAAATGGGTGCTTGAGTGGAGTGACCTCATGAGTATGGAGATTCACCCGGCACTGACCGATGAACAGGCTGCTCCGCTACTGGCAGCAGCGGTCAGCAAGCACTAGTTTCCGTCGAGAAAGCGTTGATAAAAAAGGGACACCCATTAGCCTTGAGTTGAGACCGGCTAATGGGTGTCCCTGTTTCAGGGCACCAGGCGCTTACGCGATAACAGGGCTGATTAGTGCCTCAGGTCCGGCCGTTATTGCGCGTTAGGCAACGCAACCCCTTTTGGCCACAGCAGCCAGATCTCGCCCTGCTGTTTCATGTTGCCTGCCAACTCACCGGCCTCGGTGCCGGTGCCCCAGAACAGATCGGCGCGGACTTCGCCAGCGATGGCGCCCCCCGTGTCCTGAGCGGCGACGGGCCGTACCACCGCGCTGCCATCAGGGCGTGTGGTGGAGAGCCAGAGCAGGCTGCCCAAGGGGATGACCTTGCGGTCGATCGCCACGCTGTAACCCGCCGTCAGCGGCACGTTCAATGAACCGCGCGGGCCTTCATTGCTGTCAGGTCGTCGGCTGAAGAATACGTAGCTAGGGTTGCTCGCCAGTAACTCCGGAACCCGATCCGGGTTGGCACGGGCCCAGTCGTGGATCCGGCCCATGGTCACGTCTTCTTTTTTGAGTTGACCCTGCTCGACCAGCCAGCGGCCCACCGGCTTGTAGGGATGGCCGTTCTGGTCGGCGTAACCAATGCGCAATTGCTGACCGTTATCCAGTTGGATGCGGCCAGACCCCTGGATCTGCAGGAACTGCAGGTCCATTGGGTCGCTCAGCCACGCTAGCACAGGGGCGTTCACACCTTGGCGTGCAATGGTGGCTGCATCGTCATAGGGCTTGAGTGTTCGGCCTTCGAGGCGACCGCGCAGGCGTTTGCCTTTGAGTTCGGGGTAAAGGCTGTCCAGCGCCACCACCACCAGATCGTCGGGAACGCCGTGGACCGGCACTGCAGTTTCCTCGGTACGTTCGAGGCTGCCCCGATAGATAGGCTCGTAATACCCGGTGATCAGTCCGTGCTTGCTGCGGTCGGCCGAACGCAGGGCGTACACCTGCAGCTGTGTCTTGAGAAAATCGCGAATCGCGGTGGTGGTGGGTGGCACCTGAGTGGCTGCGCTGCACGGGCCTTTCCAGACGGGATCACTGGCCAGTCGTACGCACGCTGAATACCAGGCGTTGAAACCAGCCTGCAGGTCGCTATCGCTGACGGCGGGCAGATCGTCCCAGTTGCCGATGACATAGGTGGCTGCCGCAGGTGGTTCTGTCTTTTGGGCGCCGCCATCGCAACCCGCCAGCAGGGCGATGAGGGGAGCCGCGCAGAGTAAAAGCCTGCGCCAGTGAAAACGGTGGTTAATCACGCAATGTGTTCCAGATGGACGATTCGAGGGCCGTAGCTTGGTGAAACCTGCCACTGGCGTCAAATCCAGTAGCCGGGCCCAATGGTGATCCTCATGTTTACGAGCCGACCCCGGCTGACGCTCAGGCCTTGAAAAAGGCTGATGTGGCGTTCGTCAGTGGTTTTCATCTCGAAGAGTGGCTTGATCGCCTGATCAACGCCTCCGAGTATCAAGGCGAGTCAGTGGTCCTGTCCACGAGCTCAAGACCCGCAGCATGGAAGAGGATGGGAAGCACGTCACCGACCCTCATGCCTGGAACAGTGCGGCCGCAGTCGTTGGTTCCCGGTTGGAAGAGGACAATGTCTGTGCCGATCGGAATTGCGCGTTCCAGCCTATTGCGCTCATCTTCTGTTGTGTCGCCACTTGAACCCTGATTTACGACATTTACATTAAAACCTTCTGTTCTCAATCGCCGCTCCAGTTGCGATGAGTATGCTTGGTCCCGACTGACAATTTTCCCTGCGGTCTGGCTAGCTCCAAACGCGACGATTTGAATCGGCTTGGACGCCATCTCTTATCAAATGAATATTCGCCCTCGTAAGCGATTTGGCTTCAAATACCCGATTGAAGTGATTACTGAGGTGATGGGTATGTATCATGCTGCACCGTCTTCAATTCAATAACCGTGTTGCACTCAGCTCCTGCAACCGCCGTAATTGAATATTTCAAATTTTTGTGGTTTTAACCGAATAAGGTTTTTTTGATTTTCTTGTAATTGCCAAGGGGCTGACGTTCGGCGTTTGACGAACGGGTAGGGGCGGTAAACACCCCGCGGCTATTCAATCGCCCCTTTACACTTTTACGCGCCATCTATTACGGGCGTGGAGATAGGCCGTCAAATCGTTATAGCCCAACTGGTCAGCAATCTCTGCTCGAGATTCTCCCTGCAATTCAAGATGCAATTCCAGTTCTGCGCGAACCTGATCAAGCAACTGCCGGAACGTCGTGCCTTGCTCTTCCAAGCGTCTACGTAATGTGCGCGGTGTCTGGTGAAGGGTCTCTGCCAGGTTTTCCAGAGTCGGGGGTTCACCTCGCGACATTGCCCGTCGCGCCCCAGCCGCCACCTTGGCGGCCCAGCCGCTGAAATTTCGATACACTGCAATTCGCCGGTCCAGTTCCTGAGTCAGCAGTTCCAGCATACCGTTATGCCGAGTCAGCATCGGAAGACCCAGGCTACGCGAATCAAAGTAAAAACAGTTAGCCGGGCAGTCAAACTCAATACGCTCTCCGAACGATTGCGCGTATTGCTTGTAATACGACGGACGCGAATGGGTGAATTTTGCCAGCACGGGACAAACTTCCTGGCCAGTTCCGCGTTGCAGTAGGGTTATATACATGGCGCCGTAGTGCTCGGTGAGATAGCGCCTCAGTTCACCCGGTGCGTCGATGCCCAGCTCTAACCCGAAGCCGTTTTCGTCATTCACTAACCTGACACTGTCTGTGTCCGATGCCAGCGGTGCGTAACGAGCCCAGTACTGCATTGAAGAGGCAACGTCTGGACTGTACAGGCACAGATAAGCCAGTACGTGCCAGTCCTGAGGTGTGAACAGTGTGAACAGCTTCATGCCAATGGCGGGGTCAATACGCGCCGCCTCACGCCATAGCTGATCCAGCTCCACCAAGCTGTAATCTGCACCTTTATGCTGGGCGTGGCTGTCGAGAAAACGCTCCAACACCTGGCCGAGCCTGCCGCGATGAAAACGCTGGTTCGAGCGATTGGCCGGTTCTAGCTCAATTCTGTCCGTTTCACGCATTGGAGGCGCCGTACTCCTGGTTTCTAATTATTTGGCATTGCCCGCAAGGGCCTAAATCGAGAGTGCCATGAATACAACAATGCTCGCCAGCAACCCAACCTTTATCGTCGCCGGAATTTTCCTTGCCTTCGTGTTAATAGAGCTTGCCTGCGAATCGTTTCGCCAATCGTCAAGCAGCAAACGTGACGTGCTGATTGAGGTCATCGGGTCTAGCATAATGGTAGCCATCACGTTCCCTTTGGTGATGTGGCTAAGCGGTTTGATCTTAAATCAGCTTTTGCCAAATATGAAAGACGCGTTGGCCGGGATCCCGTGGATTGCCGGATTTGTGTTGTTTGTGCTGCTGGATGACATGACCCAGTATTGGTGGCACCGCCTGACTCACCGCGTCCCCGCGCTATATGCCCTGCATCGCGCTCACCACTCAGCACCTTACATGAGTATTCGCATCGTCTATCGTAATAACAGTTTTTACTATCTACTGATGCCGGGCATCTGGCTGTCCGGTATGCTAATTTATCTTGGTCTCGCACCGGTTTATTACGTTTATTTGATCTTGAAAATGACCGTGATTTTTGCGGCGCACAGCAGTGTCGCCTGGGACGATAAACTTTACCGCATTCCTGCTTTGCGGCCTCTTGTCTGGATAATGGAGCGCACCTTCTCTACGCCATCCACTCATTCTGCACATCACGGTTTGACGGCTGAGGATGGCGTCACGCATTACAAAGGTAATTTTGGCAATATGTTGTTTCTTTGGGATGTACTGTTCGGGACGGCAAAGATTACGCGCCGTCGTCCACCGGCTTATGGTATCGAGCACTTGTCGCCGATCAGTTGGAAAGAGGAATTATTCTGGCCAGTTGTTCGATCCCGCTGCGTGGCACCGACTGTGACTGCTGAGCAGAAGGTGGCACGATGAGTAGTCATATCGTTCTGCTGTCTGGATCGAATAGATCAGACAGTCAATCGGTCAAGGTCGCCAACTATCTGCGCGACCGATTAGAAAGACTCGAACTTTGCGAGTCAATAAACTTAATAGACTTAGCATCAAGCCGGCTACCACCCTGGCCGGAGAAAGACACTGATAACGTCTGGAGCAAACAGCAGTCAATTCTTAAAAAAGCAACAGCGCTGGTCGTCATCAGTCCGGAGTGGAACGGCATGGCTTGCCCAGCCTTAAAAAATTTCTTCCTTTACGCCGGTCTCGCCGAATTGGGACATAAGCCAGCGCTATTGGTGGGGGTTTCGGCCGGATTAGGGGGCGCCTATCCTATCGCTGAGTTACGTGGGTCCAGTTATAAAAATTGCCGGATCACCTACCTCCCGGAACAACTGATCGTCAGGCAAGTTGAAAGTATGCTGAACAATGGAGAACCTCAAGACGAAAATGACATTCGCCTTCGGGCGCGTGCCGATTGGGCTTTGCATATGCTGTGTTGCTACGATAAAACGTTGCAAACAGTGCGTAACGATATCGATATGTATCAGCCGGACTTCTCCAATGGTATGTAATTCATAAAAACCTCCACCCCAATACAATGCGCAGTCAATCAATTATATGGGGCGTAGCACTCAAACTATGCCCCTGAGGAGACACTGAATAATTCACCTGCTCGCACTTTTTGCCGGCGTTCAGGTCACATACCCCCTCTTTGCGAAACAAAGAGGGGGGCGCTGGGTGGTCGCTTAAGGCGTAAACACTAACCCGCTCGATTGACCTGCATGGGTTGATTGATTAATCACTGATAGTCATATGCTGAATGGGTAGCTGGCTTCCAAGAAAATTCATTATCTCGCTAATGCGTTTTTCTCGATCTTTATTAAGTATGTCCCCGTCTTTTTGCTTGACGACTCTGTTGGTTGCGACACTTGCGATCTGCACTGACTCGAAAGCTTCCACGTTGACCATCGGCATGATTCCCCGAGGCCTTGGAATGCCCCAGCGCATTGCAACCTGAACAACCTGGATTCCACATACGCGAAAACCCAGGGCTTGGTAAATCGGAACCGTAGAGCTTGAAACCGAAGCTCCGCAGCCCCCAAGCAGCCTTCCAAGCTGTCTATGAAACCAGGGGCTATTCAGTAAGTTTTCGATTCTCGGGGAGATTGTTTATCAATACAACCCACTGACACCGATGCTAGAGCCTTGGAGTATCCCGTTCCGCAGCATGTCCTGATTGGCCATTCCCCACCCAACACGCTACCCTCGGCCCAATCACCATCCATCGACCGTCACAGTGAGTCACGGTCCGCATTGAATCAGGACGATGAACGACTATTCCTTCAAACTCGCGAACTACTGGCGCAATTCCTTGGCCGATGCCGAAAATGGCAACGGCGCCTTGTCCTCCAGCCAAGCCGAAAAACTCACCGCTTTACCCATTGAGGCCTTATTCGCAGGGTGTGTGCCGGCAGAGCAGGTGAGCCTGTTATTCGCCAACGAACCCGCCGAATTACCCTGCGCAGAAATCACCCTGCGGCCCTTGGTTTACAAGTCACGCCTGGAGCACCGCAAAGCCCGCAACGGTCTGCCAGCGTTCATCACCCCGGTTATATGTCGAGTGTTAGTCGCCCACGATGGTCGTCTTTATCCGACATCGCAAACCCTGATGCCCCGCGACATTCTCGAACCGCTGGACCGCGACAATTTCGCCATCGGTGCCCAAGTCGATTTGGACGCGTTTTTGTCCGCCGAAGACGTGCCGCAGTTCGATCCATCCGCCGAGGGTGAAGAACTGACCGCAGACCAGCACCGCGACAAGTGGAATGCCTATCTGCAGTTCTGCATGAAAATGTTCCGCAAGGTCACCAGCGGCTGGGAGGGGGCAGAGGATGGCTTCGACCTGGTCAACTTCTGCTATTTGTTCAAGGAAGACAAAGCTGACGGCTTCAGCCGCAATATCGTCTGCCTCTACGACCACTTGCGCGACAGCAAGCCCGACGCACCCCTGTTCGACCGCTTCGCTCAGCGCGATTCTAGCCCTGACGAAGTTTGCTTGCCCGCCAATAGCCAGTTTGCCGCGCGACTTGGCCATGCCGGGAACGAATATGCCTTGGCGCCCGCCCAACGTGATGGCTTGGCTCATCTCCTCGTCGCTGATGCGGGGGATGTGCTGGCCGTCAACGGGCCGCCGGGTACTGGTAAAACCACCTTGCTGCTTTCGGTCGTCGCCTCGCTCTGGGCCAAGGCCGCAGTGGCCGGTGGCGAGCCGCCAGTGATCGTGGCCAGTTCCACCAACAACCAAGCCGTGACCAACATCATCAAAGCGTTCGGCAAGGACTTCTCAGAAGGGAGCGGCCCCTTTGCGGGGCGCTGGCTGCCCGATATCAAAAGCTTCGGCGCTTACTTTCCCAAGTCTTCGGCCGAAGCAGAAATGGCCCGCACCTACCAGACCAAAAGCTTTTTCACCGAGCTTGAGTCGCAGGCCTATCTGGACAAGGCGCAACAGGCCTACCTGGCCCGAGCCGTCATCGCCTTCCCCGATGATCTGAGCCCGAGCGTCCAAGGTGCGGTCAAGCAGCTCCAGGCCGCGATCCGCTCGCGACAGCAGCAACTCACTGATATTGAGCAGGCCTGGGCCAAACTGGTCGGCGCCCGCGAAGCCATCCAGGCACTGCTGAGCGATGATCCACAGGCAGGCATCGCGCGTATTGACGCGCAGCACCTCAATCAGGCCGAACAGCTTGCGAACGCGAAAGCACGTCTGAAGGATTTCAAACACTATCTGGCACACGAGCCGCTGATCTACACGCTGTTCGGCTGGTTTGGCCCGGTCGCTGGCAAACGTCTGCGCTTGGCGAAATTACACCTCGATGAGGCCAACACCGAACTGCAAAACGCCGCCAGTGTTTGCGAAATCGAAACCCGGTTGACGGCCGCCGTGGCTCAAGCCAGCAAGGCCCAGGAAGTACTCGAAGCCCAACTGCAGCAGGCCCGACAATTGCTGCAAGCCGAGCAACGTCAGGTATTGAATTGGCAAGCAGTGATTGCCGTTCTGCCGATTCCTACCGACAGGCCTGCTGCCCAGGTGACTCTCAACGACTGCGACAGCTGGGCGGACACTTCCCTGCGTTTCGAAATCTTCCTGCTGACTACCCATTATTGGGAAGGCCGTTGGCTGATGGAAGTCGCCGAAAGCCTGCCAGAAATTCTCATGAGCCGCGGCAAAAATGGTCGCAAGACCCTTGAGAAAAACTGGCGGCGGTGGATGAAGCTCACGCCCTGTGTGGTGGCCACCTTCTTCAGGCTGCCCAAGGAACTGCGCTGCAGGCGGCACGACGGTAACGGCTTCGTCGATGACTATGCGTTGAACTTCATTGATCTTCTGATCGTCGACGAAGCCGGCCAAGTTCTTCCTGAA
>ERZ1463034.19-NODE-19-length-60572-cov-47.811441_pt1 | contig 60572 bp, 57 predicted proteins | sample MGYA00564480_ERZ1463034 | MGnify/ENA primary metagenome ERZ1463034 (study PRJEB39244, sample SAMEA3635122) | Helicobacter pylori | study: EMG produced TPA metagenomics assembly of PRJEB11511 data set (Assembly of a 5300-year-old Helicobacter pylori...
TGATGGTCGACTTCTCGGTGCTGGTCGCGGCCAGGGCACGGAGGTAGTAAGTGGTTTTCAGGCCACGGTACCAAGCCATGCGGTAGGTCACGTCGAGCTTTTTACCCGATGCGCCGGCGATGTACAGGTTCAGCGATTGCGCCTGGTCGATCCATTTCTGGCGGCGGCTGGCGGCGTCGACGATCCACTTGGTGTCGACTTCGAACGCAGTGGCGTACAGGTCTTTGAGTTCCTGCGGGATGCGGTCGATTTGCTGTACGGAACCGTCGTAGTACTTCAGGTCGTTGATCATGACCGAGTCCCACAGACCGCGAGCCTTGAGGTCGCGAACCAGGTACGGGTTGATCACGGTGAACTCGCCGGAGAGGTTCGATTTCACGTACAGGTTTTGATACGTCGGTTCGATTGACTGCGACACGCCAGTGATGTTGGCGATGGTTGCGGTCGGTGCGATGGCCATGATGTTGGAGTTACGAATACCTTTCTGTACACGGGCACGGACAGGCGCCCAGTCCAGGGTTTCGTTCAGGTCAACGTCGATGTATTTCTGGCCACGTTGTTCGATCAGGATCTGTTGCGAATCCAGCGGCAGGATGCCTTTGGACCACAGCGAGCCCGGGAACGTCTGGTAAGCGCCACGCTCATCGGCCAGATCGCAGGAAGCCTGGATCGCGAAGTAGCTGACAGCTTCCATCGAACGGTCGGCGAACTCGACCGCAGCGTCGGAGGCGTACGGGATGTGCTGCAGGTACAGCGCGTCCTGGAAGCCCATGATGCCCAAGCCGACTGGGCGGTGCTTGAAGTTCGAGTTCTTCGCTTGCGGCACCGAGTAGTAGTTGATGTCGATCACGTTATCGAGCATGCGCACGGCGGTATTGACGGTGCGCTCAAGCTTGGCGGTGTCAAGCTTGCCGTTGACGATGTGGTTCGGCAGGTTGATCGAGCCCAGGTTGCAAACGGCGATTTCGTCCTTGTTGGTGTTCAAGGTGATTTCGGTGCACAGGTTCGAGCTGTGGACCACGCCGACGTGCTGCTGCGGGCTGCGCAGGTTGCACGGGTCTTTGAAGGTCAACCATGGGTGGCCGGTTTCGAACAGCATCGAGAGCATCTTGCGCCACAGATCTTTGGCCTGGATGGTCTTGAACAGTTTGATTTTGCCTGGGTACTGGGACAGGGCTTCGTAGTACTCGTAACGCTCTTCGAAGGCCTTGCCGGTCAGGTCGTGAAGGTCTGGCACTTCCGATGGCGAGAACAGGGTCCACTGGCCGTCATCGAAGACGCGCTTCATGAACAGGTCAGGGATCCAGTTGGCGGTGTTCATGTCGTGGGTACGACGACGATCATCACCGGTGTTCTTGCGCAGTTCGATGAACTCTTCGATGTCCATGTGCCAGGTTTCCAGGTAAGCACAGACCGCGCCTTTGCGCTTACCGCCCTGGTTGACTGCTACAGCGGTGTCGTTGACCACTTTGAGGAACGGCACGACGCCCTGGGATTTGCCGTTGGTGCCCTTGATGTAAGAGCCCAGCGCGCGAACCGGCGTCCAGTCGTTACCCAGACCGCCTGCGAATTTGGACAGCATGGCGTTGTCGTGAATGGCGTGGTAAATGCCCGACAGGTCATCCGGTACGGTGGTCAGGTAGCAACTGGACAGCTGTGGACGCAGGGTGCCGGCGTTGAACAGGGTTGGGGTCGACGACATGTAGTCGAAGGACGACAACAGGTTGTAGAACTCGATGGCGCGATCTTCTTTGTTCTTTTCTTCGATCGCCAGGCCCATGGCCACGCGCATGAAGAAGATCTGCGGCAGTTCGAAACGCACGCCATCCTTGTGGATGAAGTAACGGTCGTACAGGGTTTGCAGGCCCAGGTAGGTGAACTGCTGATCGCGTTCGTGGTTGATCGCCTTGCCCAGTTTTTCCAGGTCGAAGGTGGCCAGAATCGGGTTCAGCAATTCGTGCTGAATGCCTTTGGCGATGTAGGACGGCAGAGCCTTGGCGTACAGGTCGACCATTTCGTGGTGAGTGGCGCTGTCGGCCACTTCGAGGAAGCTCAAGCCTTCGGCACGCAAGGTGTCCATCAGCAGGCGAGCAGTCACGAACGAGTAGTTAGGCTCGCGCTCTACCAGGGTGCGCGCGGTCATCACCAGGGCGGTGTTGACGTCTTTCAGCGCTACGCCGTCGTAGAGGTTTTTCAGGGTTTCGCTCTGGATCAGGTTCGCATCGACTTCTTCCAGGCCTTCGCAGGCCTCGGTGACGATGGTGTTCAGGCGACCCATGTCCAGCGGCGCAAGGCTGCCGTCGGCGCGGGTGATGCGGATCGACGGGTGCGCTTGTACGGGGTCTTCGATAGAGCGAACAGCACGCTCTTTGGCGCGCGAATCACGGTAGATCACGTAGTCGCGGGCGACTTTTTGTTCGCCAGCACGCATCAGGGCCAGTTCGACCTGATCCTGGATTTCTTCGATGTGGATAGTGCCGCCAGAAGGCATGCGACGTTTGAACGTGGCAGTGACCTGTTCGGTCAGGCGCGCAACGGTATCGTGGATACGCGACGAGGCGGCAGCGGTGCCGCCCTCAACTGCGAGAAATGCTTTGGTGATGGCGACGGTGATTTTGTCATCGGTGTAAGGAACGACAGTGCCGTTGCGCTTGATCACGCGCAGCTGACCAGGTGCCGTAGCGGACAGATCCTGATGGGATTCGCCAGCCTGCGGCGCAGTGGCCTGCGGGTTCTCGCGGGTTGTGTCGGTTTGCATGGGTGTCTCCACGTTCTCTATGTTTGTTTGGGCACTGAATACGTGCCCACCGTTCCGTCTTGAGGCAGTCAGCCGACAAACGTCAGCTAAAAGACTTCAAAACGGATAAGGAAGGCTTTTGCCGCCATTCCCTGGCTTTGAAGTCGATGGTTTCGGGTCAATGCCCGCTACCGGAAATCTTTTGGAGGATGCTCGCTATTTGTTGCAACACGTGTGCCGTTTTGCCCCGATGGTTGAGGCAGAGCAGCGACCATCCGCATCAGCGGTTGGTGTACTGAAAAATGCTTAAGTTCAACCAAACCGACACAAGAAAACTGCTTGAGTTTCTAGGTTGAAATGTGTTTGGTTTTTTGGCCTAAAACCCTACATGTAGGGTTTTTTTTGCGGCGAGATACAAGATAAAGCGTTTTGGGGATGGATTGCAACGTGGTCATTGTGGATAAAGCTGTGGGTATATTGTGTATGAAACAGGGAAGTCGGCTGTAGGCCGCGCCGCTGCTGGACTGCACCGCTTGTCACTGCTTTTTACTGTTTTCGCGGGTTTTTGCGGGCGCGAACCCTATCACAAAAAACACAGATAACAAGGGTATTCTGGCATGTCGTGTGCTTGGCGCGAGCGGTTGCTACAATCGCCTTCGATCTCGCCCTGACACCGGGTGTTTTGCGCGATGATTCGACAAAAGATGTCTCTATTAATAAGAACAATGGCAGCAGAGGTAACCCGTGGAGCAAGAAGCCTGGCAGGTGCTTATTGTCGAGGATGATCAGCGTCTGGCTGAACTGACTCGTGACTACCTTCAGAGTAATGGCCTGCGGGTAACCCTTGAAGGTGATGGTGCTTGCGCCGCTGAACGCATCATTGCCGAGCAGCCGGATCTGGTGATTCTCGACCTGATGCTGCCCGGTGAAGACGGCCTGAGCATTTGTCGCAAGGTGCGAGACCGCTATGACGGACCGATTCTGATGCTCACGGCGCGCACCGATGACACCGATCAAATTCAGGGGCTGGACATGGGCGCCGACGATTTTGTCTGCAAGCCGGTGCACCCTCGTGTGTTGTTGGCGCGCATTCATGCGTTGTTGCGGCGCAGCGAAGGGCCTGAACCCGAGGCGGCAACGAACCCGCGGCGGCTGGTGTTCGGCCCTCTGGTGGTCGACAACGCCCTGCGTGAAGCCTGGTTGCAAGGCAACAGCATCGAATTGACCAGTGCCGAGTTTGATTTGTTATGGCTGCTGGTGGCCAACGCAGGGCGGATTCTTTCCCGCGAAGAGATCTTCACGGCCTTGCGCGGCTTTGGTTATGACGGCCAGGACCGCTCCATTGATGTACGCATCTCACGGATTCGACCCAAGATCGGCGACGATCCGATTCATCCGCGCCTGATCAAGACCATTCGCAGCAAAGGGTATCTGTTCGTCCCGGAAGCGGCGCAAGACCCAACGTGTTACGTGCTGAACACCTGACGCCATGAACTCCATCTTCCTGCGTATCTACGGCGGCATGCTCGGTGTGTTGGTGCTGGTGGCGTTGCTCGGCGTGCTGGCCCTGCACCTGGTCAATCAGGTGCGCGGCGAGCAGTACCGCGAGCGCCTGGCCCACGGCACCTTCACCCTGATGGCCGACAACCTGCAACCGATGAACGCGATTGATCGTAATCGTTCGCTGGCGGTCTGGGAGCGTTTGCTGGGGATTCCGTTGACCCTGCAAACACTCAGCGAAGCCGGTCTCGACAGCGGTGACCATAGTCGCCTGCTGCGTGGGCAGGTGGTGGTCGAGCAAACTGGGCCCCATGCAGCCAAGGTGTACCGACTGGTCAGCGACGCGGAACCGTGGGTGTTGACCGGGGAGGTGCAGCAAATCAGTGAACAACTGGCGCGGGCGACGATTTATCTGCTGACCGACGAACTGGTGCGCTTCCCCATCGATGAACAACCCAGTCGCCTGGCCGCCTTGAAGCGGGACAAGGGCTTTGGTTTCGACATCAGTCTGATCCGTCTGGAGCAGGCTGATGTCGATGAGGACCAGCGACGTCGGGTCGATGAAGGCGATACCGTGATGGCGCTGGGCAAGGGCGGAGACTCGATCCGTGTGTTCGCCGGCATGGTCGGCACGCCGTGGGTCCTGGAGATCGGTCCCCTTTACCAAATGAACCCTTACCCGCCTGAGCTGCTGGTGCTGATTGCGTTTCTGGGCCTGTGTTTTATCGGGGTGGTGGTTTACTTGTTGGTGCGTCGGCTTGAGCGCCGCCTTTTAGGCCTGGAATCGGCCGCCACCCGCATCGCCAAGGGCAGCCTGGAAACTCGCGTGCCAACGGCCGGGGCTGACTCGGTTGGGCGGCTGGCGGCAGCGTTCAATGGCATGGCTGAGCATTTGCAACGTTCACTGGCGATGCAGCGAGAGCTGGTACGTGCGGTCTCCCATGAACTGCGTACGCCGGTGGCGCGTTTGCGCTTTGGCCTGGAAATGATCGGCCAGGCCTCCACGCAAGAGGCTCGGGATAAATACAGGCTCGGCATGGATAGCGATATTCAGGACCTCGACAAGCTGGTGGACGAGATGTTGACGTACGCGCGATTGGAGCAGGGTTCGCCGACCCTTAGCTTTCAGCGCATCGATCTGGATGCGCTGGTCAATCAGGTGATCGCCGAGCTGGCACCGTTGCGCGCCAATGTCGCGGTCACGCGCGGGCAATGCCTGGCGGCGTCTGATAACGACGGGGCGTGGGTCGAGGCTGAGCCACGCTATTTGCATCGGGCCTTGCAGAATCTGGTGAGCAACGCCATGCGTCACGCCGAATCCAGGGTCAGCGTCAGTTATCAGGTCGGTCAGTTACGCTGTCGCATCGACATCGAGGACGACGGCCCCGGCGTCCCGGAAAGCGCTTGGGAGCGGATATTCACGCCCTTCATGCGTCTGGATGACAGTCGCACCCGGGCGTCGGGCGGGCATGGCCTGGGCTTGTCGATCGTTCGTCGAATCATTTACTGGCACAACGGTAGGGCGTTGATCAGTAAAAGCAAAAATCTAGGCGGTGCTTGCTTCAGTCTGGCGTGGCCGCGCCAGCAGGAAAAGCCCTGAGTCACAGGGCCGCGACGCTGACCAGACTCAGCAATTTGCCATTGTCCACGCGAAATTGCGCGTCCAGCTCTGTGCCGTTGCGCCACTCGCTGGACAGGTCGATCTGCAAACGCAGGCGGGCACTGCCACTGTCTGACCACTCCAGCAATTGCGCGTCTTTGAAGTAGAAACGCTTTTGCACGAGGGGGTAGATCGCCTTGAACAGGCTCTCTTTCGCAGAGAAAGTCAGGGTAACCAGCAGTGCAATCTGCGCATCCGGGCCTGCGGCCATGCGTTGCAATTCGTCGTCAGTCAGAATCTCCCCGGCCAGGCGCTGGGCGCGCTTGTGGTCGAGCAGGGGTTCCATGTCCAGGCCCAGGCCGCGCCATTGCTGCTGGTGGCCGACAATGGCCGCCGCCCAGCCGTGGCTGTGGGTAATCGAGCCCCGGACATCTGCTGGCCAGACCGGCGCGCGGTCCTCGCCGATGCTGGGTACATAGTGCCGGCCGTCCAACTGCTGCAAGGCTTCCCGAGCGCAAAGACGTCCCGCCAGAAACTCGGCCTGACGCTTGGCGACGGAGCGCTGAATACTGTGGGGCGACTCGATCAGGCAACGCTGAAAATCGCCATCAGCCAGATGGTGCGGATGGAACACGCCACTGACCAGGATCACGCCGGGCAGGGCTTGGGGCAGCGGCCAATGAGTGTCGAGTACGGGGCAGCAGGCGGGGAGTACTGGGGGTTGAGTCATGCCTTGCATTTTGCCGTGTCGGAGGCGGGCTGGGTAGGGGCACAGATTAATTGAACTGCGCCCCAGAAGTTGGACACCCATCCGATCTCTGGTGTGTGTCGCTGGGGCTGCGTCGGGCATAGATTAATTGTAGGAGCGGACTTGTCCGCGAAGGCGGTGTGCCAGATACACCGCGTTAAGTTATTCGCAGGCAAGTCACCCACATTAGATTGAGGCTGACAGGATCAAGTACTCAACCAAACACTTTCTTCAAGAATGCTTTCATGTCTGCCCACGAGCTCTCGTCGGCGGCTTTGTTGTAGCCGATGTCGGGGGCATGGTCGCCGTGGCTCAGGTGGTCGGCGTCGGGGTTGGTGAAGCCGTGTTTGGCGCCATCGATGCCGACGAATTTATAGTGGGCACCGGCTTTGTCCATTTCCGCTTTGAAGGCGATGACGCTGTCCGGGGTGACCATGCTATCGCTGTTGCCATGCTCAATCAGGAGTGGCGCCTTGACGCTGCCGGGGGTGGCCGGTGATTGGGTCGACAGCGCGCCGTGGAAAGACACCACGCCGGCCAGCGGTTCGCCACGCCGGGCCGCATTGAGAACCACCGCGCCGCCGAAGCAGTAACCAATAGCGGCGATCTTGGCCGGATTGGTTTGCGCTTGTTTTTTCAGCTGTTCAAGCCCTGCATCGAAACGCTTGGCCGAGGCTGCGCTGTCTTTGGTCGCCTCCTGCATGAACGCCATGGCGTCCGTTGGGTGCTCGGTGTGCTTGCCTTCGCCGTACATGTCGATGGCCATGGCGCTGTAACCCAGTGCCGCAAGGTCGCGGGCGCGGCGTTTGGCGTATTCGTTCAGGCCCCACCACTCATGCACCACCAGGACCCCGGGGCGCTGACCCTTGATTGCGTCGTCGTAGGCGTAATAGCCGATCAGTTTGGTGCCGTCAGCACTTTGATAGTCGATGGTTTCAGTCTTGATCGCGGCCTGAGCCAGCCCGGCCAGGCTCATCATGATTAACGCAGTCCAGAAACGCATGGTGGGTTTCTCCTGTGATCGATAGGGAAAGTAGATTACGTCAAAAGAGCCTAGACGATTGTTCGGCCTTAGAGGTGGTGGGTCCGTTCAGCTTAAGTTCAGGCCGCGTTCAGTGGGGGTTCAGGGCCCGGTGATTAGTCTTGTGGCGTACCCCAACAGCGCCCGGCGCAAGAGGACATTCCCATGCTCACCTTAAATAAGCTCTTTTTTGCGTTGGCTTTTCTCGGCGGCAGCGCTACCGCACAGACCACTGACGGTACCAGCAAGCTCGTCCAGGGCAAGACCGGCGGGAGCGTCGATGCATACGGCGCCTATCTGGGAGCCGTCGCGGGTCACTATTACTCGAGTTATCCCAACGTCTCCGGTACGCATAACGGTATTCAGCTGAGCCAAGCCATCTTGCTCGGCAGCTTTGACCCTGGCCTGCCCTCCAACTACATCTTTTAACCGTTAACAGACTGGCGCTGGACATTTTTCGCCCAGCCCGCACACTTAACAGGCGAGGCGCTGTTCAACCGGTCATGTTGTATTTGCCTTAATCTTGAGAGGAATGATTTTGCCTGGGAGAGCCTCATGAAACTGCTGGTGGTTGAAGATGAGGCATTATTGCGCCATCACTTACAAACCCGATTGGCCGAGAGCGGCCATGTGGTCGAGGCCGTGGCCAATGCCGAGGAAGCACTGTACCAGGCGGGACAGTTCAACCATGACCTGGCGGTGATTGACCTGGGTTTGCCGGGCATGGGTGGGTTGGACTTGATTCGCCAACTGCGCTCCCATGGCAAGGCATTTCCGATTCTGATCCTCACGGCCCGTGGCAACTGGCAAGACAAAGTCGAAGGGCTGGCCGCCGGGGCGGACGACTATCTGGTCAAGCCGTTTCAGTTCGAAGAACTGGAGGCGCGGCTTAATGCCCTGTTGCGCCGTTCCAGCGGTTTTATCCAGTCGACCATCACCGCCGGGCCCTTGCTGCTGGACCTGAACCGCAAGCAGGCCTCCCTCGAAGAACAGCCGCTGGCGTTGACGGCCTATGAGTACCGGATTCTTGAATACTTGATGCGTCACCATCAGCAGGTGGTGGCCAAGGAGCGCTTGATGGAGCAGCTCTACCCCGACGATGATGAGCGTGATCCGAACGTGATCGAGGTGTTGGTCGGACGCTTGCGCCGCAAGCTGGAAGGCTCGTTGGGTTTCAAGCCTATCGAAACGGTGCGCGGTCTGGGGTATCTGTTCACTGAGCGCTGCCGATGATCCGTTCGCTGCGGCTGCGGTTGATGATGGCTGCCGCGCTGTTGGCGGTGATCTTCATGCTGGCGCTGTTGCCCGCGTTGCAGGGCGCCTACAGCCTGGCCCTGCAGGACTCCATTGAGCAGCGCCTGGCCTCGGACGTGACCACGATGATTTCCGCGGCCCGGGTCGAGGACAATCGTTTGTTGATGCCCCTGCTGTTGCCGGGCGAGCAATTCAATCTGTCAGACAGCCGCCTGTTCGGTTATATCTACAACCGTAATGGTGAGTTGGTATGGCGTTCGCGTGCCACCGAACTGGCAGGTATCGATTATCGCCCGCGTTATGACGGGACGGGGAATCAGTTCGGTAAAATCAAGAACGCCAAGGGCGATGAGTTTTTCGTCTATGACGTCGAAATCAAACTGCTCGGTGGCAGAAACGCAGCGTTCAGCATCGTCGCTTTGCAGCCGGTGCACGAGTATCAGGTGATCATTTCCGCGCTACGCGAGAAACTCTATCTGGGCTTCGGTGCGGCCCTGGTGGTTTTGCTCGCATTGCTCTGGATGGGCCTGACCTGGGGCCTTAAAGCGTTGAGGGGATTGAGTCAGGAGCTGGATCAGGTCGAAACCGGCGAGCGGGAAAGCCTGAGTGAGGAGCACCCCCTGGAGTTATTGCGCCTGACCGGCTCACTGAACCGCCTGCTACTCAGCGAACGCGAGCAGCGCATCCGTTACCGCGACTCGCTGGGCGACTTGGCCCACAGCTTGAAAACGCCGCTGGCGGTGCTGCAAGGCGTCAGCGAAACCATGGCCAAGCGTCCGCAAGACCTGGAGCAGGCACGCCTCCTGCAATCGCAGATCGAACGCATGAGTCAACAGATCAGTTACCAGTTGCAGCGCGCCAGCCTGCGCAAAAGTGGCCTGGTGCGGCACCATGTGGTGTTGCGGCCGGTGGTCGAAAGCCTGTGCAATACCCTGGACAAGGTCTATCGCGACAAGCAGGTCAACGTCTGCCTTGATCTGCCCGACGGATGCCAAGTGGCGATGGAGCAGGGCGCTTTGCTTGAAATGCTCGGTAATCTGCTGGAAAACGCCTATCGCCTCTGTTTGGGCCGAATACGCATCAGCCTGCGCGCATCGCTGTCCGGTGACGAGTTGTGCGTCGAAGACGATGGCCCCGGCGTGCCAGAGAGTCAGAGGGCGCGGATTCTAGAGCGTGGTGAGCGGCTGGATCGGCAGAATCCGGGGCAGGGCATTGGCCTGGCTGTGGTCAAAGACATCATTGAAAGCTACAACGCTCGCCTGACCCTGGAGGACTCTCCTTTGGGTGGCGCCGCATTCCGGATTCATTTTCCGGCCAGATGAAGCGTCCTGCCGCATTCGCGAATGGCTTCACGCCTCCATCATGCGAACCGTCAGACCTCCTGAGCCCGGTAAGCCCCGGGTGTCAGTCCGGTCCACTTCTTGAACGCGCGATGAAAGGCCGACGGCTCGGAAAAACCGAGCTGTTCGGCAATCTGCTGCAATGACAGGTCGGCGCGGCTCAAGTGATAAATCGCCATGTCGCGGCGCAGTTGATCCTTCAACCCCTGAAAACTCGTGCCTTCTTCACGCAGATGCCGGCGCAGGGTCTGTGGGCTGATGTGCATCTGCTCGGCGACGCCGTCTAGATCGGGCCAGCGGTTGCAGTCACGACTGAGCAAGCGTCGCAGCTGATTGCTCAGGCTGTCGCCATCGTCGGGACGGGCCAGCAGATCGGCGGGCGAGCGTTCGAGAAAATGCTTGAGCGTGCGTTCGTCCTGCAGCAGCGGCATGCTCAGGTAGCGTGCGTGAAACAGCAGACTGCTGGTCTCGGCGTTGAACAGGATCGGGCACGGGAACAGCAGGTCATATTCGCCGCTGTGCTCCGGCCTGTCATAACTGAATGTCGCGTGCTCCAGGCGGATGCGTTGGCCGATCAGCCAACTGCCGAGCCGGTGCCAGATCACCAGCAGGCACTCGCTGAGAAAATGGTCCGGGTCGCGCAGTGCCGAGTCGTCCAGGCTCAGCCGCGCCCAATCCCCTTCTCGACGCAAGCTCAGGCGCGGCGCGTCGGGGAACAAGCCATAAAACAACAGACCGCGTGCGAGTGCCTTCTCCAGGCTGCGACAGTGAATCAGCGCATGGCACATCATGGCGAATGTGCCGCGCTTGCTCGGGCCATGGCCGAAGCCCATGTATTCATCGTCCAGTTGCTGCCAGACCAATTGAATCAGGCGAGCAAACTGTTCCGGAGCGATGCGGGCACGAGGCTCGCTCAACAGCTCAGACTGGATCCCCGATTGTTGCAGCAAGCTCGAACAATCGATGCCACGTCGTTGCATGCCACCGAGAGCAGCGCGGGCGAAGTGACTGGCGATCGTACGTTGGCGCATAAGGTGCTCATCCTGGGAACGGCCGATGGTAGTCATCGCACGGGCAACGGACAAGGCGGATACCCGCCAATGCAGGGGGTATTTTTGCGGTATATGGCGGAAATCCGCCATGTTTTCAGCCATTACCAATGTGTAAGGTGCGTCATAGCTTACGGGTTAGTTGATCTAGAGCGGTTTTGTCGAAAGTGGCACGCGCCCTGCAATAATACCGGTAGAGATTTGCGAAGGGGCTGCCCGCGCAACTCGCCAAAACAAATCCCTCCAGTGCAGGAGGGTTAGCGCTTTATGGCGTCGCACGCATCAGATGGATGATGACCGGCGATGCTCTTGAGGAACTTGCAATGACGACTCGTCAGCCGCTGTATAAATCCCTGTATCTCCAGGTCATCGTAGCCATTGTCATTGGCATTCTGATCGGCCACTTCTACCCTCAAGCCGGTGTGTCGCTCAAGCCGTTGGGTGACGGGTTCATCAAACTGATCAAAATGATCATCGCTCCGATCATTTTCTGCACGGTCGTCAGCGGTATCGCTGGCATGCAGAGCATGAAGTCAGTCGGTAAAACCGGCGGTTATGCGCTGTTGTACTTCGAAGTCGTTTCTACCATCGCGCTGCTGATCGGTCTGGTCGTGGTTAACCTCGTTCAGCCGGGTGCTGGCATGCACATCGACGTGGCGACGCTGGATGCTTCCAAGGTCGCGGCCTACGTTGCTGCAGGCGCTGACCAGAGCATCGTCGGCTTCCTGCTCAACGTTATCCCAAGCACTATCGTTGGCGCTTTTGCGACGGGCGATATCCTGCAAGTACTGATGTTCTCGGTGATCTTCGGTTTTGCCTTGCATCGCCTGGGTGCCTACGGCAAACCGCTGCTCGACTTCATCGATCGTTTCGCCCACGTGATGTTCAACATCATCAATATGATCATGAAGCTGGCTCCGCTGGGTGCTTTTGGCGCGATGGCTTTCACCATCGGCGCTTACGGTGTCGGTTCGCTGGTGCAACTCGGTCAATTGATGCTGTGCTTCTACATCACCTGCGCACTCTTCGTACTGATTGTGCTGGGTGGTATCGCTCGCGCTCACGGCTTCAGCATACTCAAGTTGATCCGCTACATCCGTGAAGAGTTGCTGATCGTGCTGGGCACGTCTTCTTCGGAGTCCGCTCTGCCGCGCATGCTGATCAAGATGGAACGCCTGGGCGCGCAGAAGTCGGTTGTCGGTCTGGTTATTCCGACGGGTTACTCCTTCAACCTGGACGGTACTGCGATCTACCTGACCATGGCTGCCGTGTTCATCGCCCAGGCGACCGACTCCCACATGGACATCACTCACCAGATCACCTTGTTGGTGGTGTTGTTGCTGTCCTCCAAGGGCGCAGCCGGCGTTACCGGCAGTGGCTTCATCGTGTTGGCCGCCACCCTGTCCGCCGTTGGCCACTTGCCAGTTGCCGGTCTGGCGCTGATCCTGGGTATCGACCGCTTCATGTCCGAAGCCCGCGCACTGACCAACTTGGTCGGTAACGCTGTTGCGACTTTGGTTGTGGCCAAGTGGGTTAACGAGCTGGACGAAGACAAGCTGCAAATCGAACTGGCTTCCGGTGGTCGCGGGATCTCCAACACAGGTCCAGAAGATGATCTGGGCGTGAATGAAGGCCCGATTCCAGCGACGGTATCCAGCACCGCGCCTAAAACTGCATAACGCGGCGCAGGTATAAAAAAACCCATCTTCGGATGGGTTTTTTTATACCTGCCGATTGATCGAATCAGTCAGCGACGATGAGTGGCGCGGCCATTGAAGGGTGGCTCGTGGTTGCTTACTCTGAAGGCCTCAGGTGTAAGGTCTGGTTACAGAACTGCTAAGGGAGTAAGCATGCAAGGGCCATTGTCATCGCTCAAGATTCTCGATTTTTCCACCTTGTTGCCGGGACCGTTCGCTTCGTTGCTGCTCGCCGACATGGGGGCCGACGTATTGCGCATCGAATCGCCGACGCGCATGGACCTTCTGAAACTGTTGCCGCCTCACGATCACGGGACGTCAGCCAGCCACGCCTACCTCAATCGCAACAAGCGCAGCCTCGCCCTCGACTTGAAGCAACCGCAGGCGCTCGAGGTGATCCGCCAGTTGGTGGCTGAATACGACATCGTGCTCGAACAGTTTCGACCGGGTGTCATGGCACGCCTGGGGCTGGGCTACGAGGCGTTGAAGGCGATCAACCCGAAACTGATTTATGTGTCGATCACCGGCTATGGCCAGACAGGCCCTTATCGGGATCGCGCCGGGCATGACATCAACTACCTTGCACTGTCGGGCATCGCCAGCTACACCGGGCGCCTGGACAGTGGTCCGGTGCCGTTGGGCATTCAGGCGGCGGATGTGGCGGGAGGGTCGCTGCATGGAGTGGTGGGTCTGCTGGCCGCCGTGGTCGCACGCCAGCAAACCGGGCTCGGGCAATATGTGGATGTCAGCATGACTGACTGTGTGTTCAGTCTGAATGCCATGGCCGGGGCGGGTTATCTGGCGTGCGGTGTGGAGCCGGCCCGGGAAAGCCAGATGCTCAATGGCGGCAGTTTTTATGATTATTACTGCTGTCGAGATGGCCGCTGGTTCTCCGTGGGCAGCCTGGAACCAGCGTTCATGCAACCCTTGTGCGTCGCGCTGGGTCGCCCGGAGTTGGCCGCGCTCGGCCTGTCGTCGAGCCCCGAGGTGCAGGCCTCATTGAAGGACGAGCTGAAAATTGAATTCGAGAAACGCTCTTTTGAAGAGCTGCGCGCGTGCTTTGCCGGTCTGGATGCGTGTGTCGAACCGGTGCTGAGCGTTGCCGAGGCAATCGAGCATCCACAATTACAGGCGCGTGAGCTGGTCTGCCAAGTGCCCCGTGAAGACGGCAGCTTGCAGGCGCAGATGGCCTGCCCGCTGAAGTTCTCCGACGGCCTGCCCGAGCCCCGGCATATCGGTGCGACGTTGGGTGCGCACAGTGAGGAAGTGCTGGCGGGGTTGGGTTACAGCGCTGAGCGGATCGCTGAATTGCGGGCGGCGGGGGTTATTGCCTGACCGCTTTCGCGAGTGAACTCACCCACACCGCCTGCACACAGGCGCAGTTCAAAGCCCGTGCCGGGCTTGTTCGCAGACAAGTCAGCGCCTAAAAATAATGTTCTATTTCAAATGGTTATGGGTTTTTTGATAGGCGAGAATGGCTGTGCGCGGAGTACCTGACTCTCTCATCACTCGACCCGCACTTCTCCACTGAACACCAAGGTCTCCCGGCAGCGACGGCACAAATAGCGTCGGCCTTTCCCGACCAGCAGGTGGCGCTGGGCGGAGAACGGGAAATCGCTGTTTGCGCAGGGGCAGCGGTAGATGTAGCGGGTCATGCGGCGACGTTTGATCGCGTAAGTGTGGCAGCGATTGGGCGGGAGTTCGTATACCCCGCGCATGATCAATTGCCATTCTTCGCCGTGGGGCTGAATACGCTCGCCAAACAATTGATGGGCGATCAAGTGCGCGACTTCGTGGGCGACCGTCTGCTTGAGAAAATCTTCACTGTTTTCCCGGTACAGCTGCGGGTTGAAGCGCAACAGATTCTCGTGCAGATGGGCAACACCCGCTTTTTGACCGCGCAGCTTGAGGCTGACCACCGGCCGTTTGAAGGGGCGTTTGAAAAAGGCTTCGGCTTGCTGATAACAGACTTCGACGCGGGTATTGAGCTGCTCGGGCATTCTTAAAGGCTCTCCAGAGGTGGCCAGTATGCCGTAAAGCCCTGGCCTGCCGAAAACTGAAGGCGCCCAATGGTCATGGTTAAACGCATGAGCCGCCTCAAAGGCGGCTCATGGTCAACGGTTAACTGTCAGTCAGTTAGTATATTCAGGCCCTACACCGACGCCCCACAGGACGACGGTGAACGCCATGATGGCAACCAGCACCACCAGGCCCACGGCCAATACGGAGCTTGAGAACATGAAGCCTTCATCGGAAGGGATGTTCATGAACGTCGGCAAGCCGACGTATAGCAGATAGACCGTGTAACAAACGGCCGCGAGGCCGACGATCATTCCCAGCCACATATGCGGATACAGGGCCGCCAGCCCGCCAATGAACAGCGGTGTTGCGGTGTAGGTGGCGAAGGCGACACAGCGCGCCAGGCTCGGACTGGCGTCGTACGTGCGCGCCATCCAGTGGATGAATGCTCCCATGACGGCCACGCCAGCCAGCATGGCAATGTAGGACATGATGGTCATCCACAGCGCGCTTACGGGGGTCAGCATGACCGCCGCTCGACTGCCAATCACCCAGCCCACCTGAGTGGTGCCGATATAAGCCGAAACTGCGGGAATCGCCGCAAGAATCAGGGTATGCGTGAGGTACATGTGGCCGATGCTTTCTTCTTTTTCGCCACGTATTTGCTGCCATTCTTGATCAGGATGGGTGAACAGTCCGATAACGTGATGGATCATGCCGGTCACTCCTTTTTGTTTTACCGTCGCCCCCCAGCGGAGCGCCTGTCGGGCCTAAGTGCCACGGCAGGTGTAAGGCCACAGCCTCGATACAGGAATGGGTGCGACCCTATGACGCAGTATAGGAAGGGAAGACGCAGCCCTTTAGAGTAAATTGTGCTCGAGAGACTGCTGTTAATCGCAATGCGCTATTTGAGTGCCAACAATAAATCGGCATGCGCCTATGATCCTTGTCGCGTAAAATGCCGGCCTTTTACCGAGTCATCGTTAGCGGATATCTGCGCCATGGGCACCCTTTCAGTCAATCAGAACAAACTGCAGAAACGTCTGCGTCGGCTCGCGGGCGAAGCAGTGGCCGACTTCAACATGATTGAGGAAGGCGACAAGATCATGGTGTGTCTGTCGGGCGGTAAAGACAGCTATACCCTGCTTGATGTGCTGCTGCATTTTCAGAAAGTGGCGCCGATCAAATTCGATATCGTCGTTGTCAACATGGACCAGAAACAGCCAGGCTTCCCCGAGCATGTACTGCCTGCGTACCTCAAGGCGTTGGGTGTGGAGTACCACATTGTCGAAAAAGACACCTATTCGCTGGTCAAAAAGCTTATCCCCGAAGGCAAGACCACGTGCTCGCTGTGTTCGCGCCTGCGCCGTGGCACGTTGTACACCTTTGCCGATGAAATCGGCGCGACCAAGATGGCGCTGGGGCATCACCGCAACGACATCATCGAGACCTTTTTTCTCAACCTGTTCTTCACGGGCACGCTCAAGGCCATGCCGCCCAAACTGCGGGCTGACGATGGTCGTAATGTGGTGATTCGTCCGCTGGCGTACTGCAACGAGCGTGATATTCAGGATTTTTCCGATCTGAAAGCGTTTCCGATCATTCCGTGCAACCTCTGCGGTTCTCAGCAAAACCTGCAGCGTCAGGTGGTCAAGGACATGCTGTCGGAGTGGGAACGCACGACCCCAGGCCGTACCGAAAGCATCTTCAGTGCGTTGCAGAACGTGCAGCCGTCGCAACTGGCGGACCGTACTCTGTTCGACTTCGCCAACCTGCGGATCGATGAAACCGCAGCCTCGCGCTTCGTCAATGTCGTGAACCTCTGATCGATCTCGACACTCTGTTCTATTTGCTGCCTGACACCTAGCCTCGGCGAAATGTCAGACCTCTATCAATTGTCAGTAGGAAAGGGCATGCGCGATTACAAATGGCTTCATGAATATTGCCTGAACCGCTTTGGCTCGGCCTCGGCGCTTGAAGCACATCTGCCCGTGCCCAATTCCCCGGCGCAACTTCGCGCAATCAGCAATGACCGTTACCTGTCGGCCCTCGCCCGACGGGTGTTTCGCGCCGGCCTCAAGCACAGCCTGGTAGACGCCAAATGGCCGATGTTCGAAGAAGTGTTCTTTCGCTTCGATCCCGAGAAGGTCGTGCTGATGGGCGCCGAGCACCTGGAGCGCCTGATGCAGGACGCACGAATCATTCGCCATTTGGGCAAACTGAAAAGTGTGCCACGCAATGCGCAGATGATTCTGGACATCAGTAAGGAGAAGGGCAGCTTTGGTAATTTCATCGCCGATTGGCCAGTGACCGATATCGTCGGCCTGTGGAAGTACCTGGCCAAACACGGGCATCAATTGGGCGGGATGTCAGCGCCGAGTTTTCTGCGCATGGTCGGCAAGGACACGTTCATCCCGACCTACGACGTGGTCGCCGGGCTCAACGCACAGGGCATCATCGACAAAGTGCCCACCAGCCTCAAGGACCTCGCCACCGTGCAAGGTGCGTTCAACCAGTGGCACGCAGAGAGTGGGCGGCCGATGTGTCAGCTGTCGTTGATGCTGGCGTATACGGTCAACCACTGACATCGCATCAAGCCATTCGCGATGACGGTCTGTCAGACGGCGCCTTCCCCCGCCAGCTTGCGGTTGTACTGAAAACGCCAGCGCACATACAGCAACGCGCTGACGAACACTGCCAGACTCGAAAGCATCTCCAGTGCACCGAACAGGCTGCGGTTCGGGTCGTAAACGGCCAGTGCGCCTTTGATGAAGTACAGGTTGATCACAAAGCAGGTCCACGAATGGCCGCGGGCGCTGCCGCTGATCATGCCAGGAGCGAGCAGGATCAATGGCACCAGTTCGATGAGCAGGATCACCCAGGGGCGCGCGCCATGCAGGTCGGCGAAGATTAGGTAGTACGCAGCCAGCAGCAAGATCAGGCCGAAAAAACAGATCAGGCTGGCGATCCGGCTCAGGCGCACTCGCGGCTCCAGCCATTCCAGCGCGGGCAGGACTTTAGGCTTTTTAGCCACGAGGCGTCTCCAACAATAAAGCGGTTTTAGCCAGGCGCTGACCGAGCGCGCGACACAGGGTGATTTCGTGTTGATCCAGCGCGCGTTTACCATCGGCACCGGCATGGTGGCTGGCGCCATAAGGCGTGCCACCGCCGCTGGTTTCCAGCAACGCGGCTTCACTGTAGGGCAGTCCTGCGACCAGCATGCCGTGGTGCAGCAACGGCAATAGCATCGACATCAGCGTGGTTTCCTGGCCGCCGTGCAGGCTGGCCGTGGACGTGAACACGCTGGCGGGCTTGCCCACCAAGGCGCCGGTCAGCCACAGGGTGCTGGTGCCGTCGAGGAAGTATTTCAGCGGCGCGGCCATGTTACCGAAGCGCGTCGGGCTGCCCAGAGCCAGGCCGGAGCAGTTTTTCAGGTCGTCGAGGCTGGCATATAAGCAGCCTTGCTCGGGGATGCTTGGCGCGACCGCTTCGATTTCGGACGAAATCGCGGGCACGGTGCGCAGTCGCGCTTCCATGCCACCCAACTCGATACCCCGGGCAATCTGCCGAGCCATCTCGCTGGTCGAGCCGTTGCGGCTGTAGAACAAGACCAGGATGTACGGGGCACTCATGCCAGGATCTCCAGCACGCGTTCTGGTGGGCGGCCAATGACGGCTTTGTCGCCAGCCACTAGAATCGGCCGCTCGATCAATTTCGGGTGGGCGGCCATGGCGGCAATCAGTTGCTCGTCGCTCAGGTGGGTGTCCGCCAGGCTCAGGGCTTTGTATTCATCTTCACCGGTCCGCAGCAGTTCCCGGGCGCCGATGCCCAGTTTTCCCAGCAGGTCGCGCAATTGCGCGGTGTCTGGCGGGGTGTCCAGGTAGCGGATGATGGTCGGCGTCAGGCCGCGGGCCTCAAGCAGTTCCAGCGCGCCGCGAGATTTCGAGCAGCGCGGGTTGTGATAAAGCGTCAGATCGGTCATTTGCGGGTCGCATCTTGCGTAAGGTGGCGGCTATTCTACCTGTGTGAGGACTGCTCCTGAACCTTGGGCGGTGATTGGTCGCAGTTAAAGTGAATCTCTGGATAAGGAAGGGCACATGACAAGGCGATTGGCAGCGATAGCAGCGCTCATCGGCAGTTTGCTGCTCAGTGGTTGTGGCGCAGACCTGGGGCCTGATCAAAACGGGCAGAAGGTTGCCAGCGAGCGTGTCGACAAGCATTGGCTGGTGATCAATTACTGGGCTGAGTGGTGTGGGCCATGCCGGACGGAGATCCCGGAACTCAACGCGTTGGCCGATCAGCTCAAAGACAGGCAGGTGAGTGTGTTCGGGGTCAACTTCGACGGCCTGCAAGGCGAAGACCTGAAGTCCGCCACTGCCGCGCTGGGTATCACCTTCACTGTCCTGGCTCTGGACCCGGCCGAACGTTACGACCTGCCCCACAGCGAAGCGCTGCCGGTGACGTACATCATTGATGACAAGGGCAAGGTGCGGGAGCAATTGCTCGGCGAGCAGACCGCAGCCGGTGTGAGTCAGCGGTTGGCGGTATTGCGGGGCGAGGGGTAACGCAGGTCAGTCACCGCGAGCCGTTCGCGAATGAGTTCACTCCCACAAGGCTGGAGACCTCTGCGAGAGTGAATTCATTCGAGAAGGCGGTACAGCCGCTATTAAATCAGCTGTCTTCCAGCCAAAACCGTAGCGGTTTTCCTTCGGCAGGCCAGAGGCGCAGTTGGTCGATCGGCGAGATGTCCCAGCGCTGCACTTTGGTCAGTGCGTCGAGGAAGCGTTGTTCTTGCTCCATCAGGGCGGGCGCGCACATCTTGCGGGTGCTGCCGACCATGCCGAAGCTGATCGTGTCGTCCTCCACCGTATACGGCGCGAACCAGTGGTTGCAGCCTGCAGTGCCGTAGGCACGACCGTCCTCACCAAGGGTCATGGTCAGGTGGCTGCGGTCGATCAGCGGATTTTCACCGATCCATTCCAGCATGTAGCCCCGATCGCGTGTCAATTCTACCGGCTTGGCGGCGCAGCCCATCAGGGTGCTGCCGAGCAGGCCAAACAGGACGGCGCGAATCATGCGGCTTTCTCCTGGCATTTCGGGCAAAAGTGCTTGTCACCTTCGGTTTTCCAGCCCAGCTCGGCAATGCGAGCGGCGGCAGCCGGCTTTTGTGCTTTGATGCCGAGCTTGGCATCGACCGCGAACTCGACGTTCAGCTCGGTCGCGCAACCGTTGCAACTGGCCTTCCACTGATGAATCGCCAGTTCAGCGAAGACCGGACCCTGCGCCACCGCGACCCATTGGCCGCGAGGGTTGATCAGGTGCCGGACTTTTTCCACGGTCAGGCGCATGGACAAGTCCTTGCTCCCTTTGAGCGTGACCAAAAGCACGTCATCCGCGTGGATCGAGCCGCCGTTGCCGGTGACTTGATAACGACCGGGGGCCAGCGCGCGGCATTCGATCAGCGTGTGTTGTGGGTTAAACAGGGTGTAGCGGAAATCGTGTTCGACCATGGGTCCTCCAAATCTGCGCGCATCCTATCATGCAGCCTGTTATTAACCCTCGACCAGATTCTGCGGCGAACCCTCGGCCCAGGCGGCAATATTGTCCAGAGTGGTCTGCGCAATGGCTCCCAGCGCTTCGCGGGTCAGAAAAGCCTGATGAGCGGTAACGATCACGTTGGGAAACGTCAGCAGGCGAGCCAGCACATCGTCCTGCAGTGGCAGGTCGGAACGGTCTTTGAAGAACAATTGCGCTTCTTCTTCATACACATCCAGCCCCAGATAACCCAATTGCCCGCTTTTTAGCGCTTCGATCAGCGCCGGTGTGTCGACCAGCGCGCCGCGACCGGTGTTGATCAGCATCGCACCGGGCTGCATCTGCGCCAGGGACGTGCTGTTGATCAGGTGTTTGCTGTGCGCGGTCAGCGGGCAGTGCAGGCTGATGATCTGCGCCTGCGCCAGCAAGTCCGGCAAACTCAGGTAGCGCGCGCCCAAGGCTTCGACCTGCGGATTAGGGTAGGGGTCGTGAGCCAACAGCGTGCAGCCGAACCCGGACATGATCCGGGCGAAGGTCGCGCCGATCTGCCCGGTGCCGACGACGCCCACGGTTTTACCCACCAGATCGAAGCCGGTCAGCCCATGCAGGGTGAAGTCACCGTCGCGGGTGCGGTTGTACGCACGGTGCAGATGACGGTTAAGGGCCAGAATCAAGGCCACGGCATGTTCGGCCACGGCGTGCGGAGAGTAGGCCGGCACGCGCACGACCTTGAGCCCGAGGGCGTGCGCCGTTGCCAGGTTTACATGGTTATAACCCGCCGAGCGCAAGGCGATCAGGCGCGTACCGCCTGCGGCCAGTTGTTCGAGTACGGGCGCGCTGAGGTCGTCATTGATGAAGGCACAGACCACTGGGTAGTGGTTGGCCAGGGCAACCGTGTCCAGATTCAGGCGTGCCGGTTGGAAATGCAGATCCACACCCGCCGGTAAACGGGCCGCGAGAAAGCTTTCGCGGTCATAGTTCTGACTGCTGAATAAAAGGATGCGCATAAAATCTCCTTGTGGCGATGCTCCCTTGCAGGAGCCCGCTTGCCCGCTATAACGTCAGAAGGACGTTCATGCAAACGGATCACCCTTCAAGCGGTCACTCGTGCTTCGACGGCCAGCCGTGTGATAGCCATGTCCAGTTCGTCGAGGGCGGCGTTGGCCTCGGGTGCATCCTGCTTGAGTAAGGTTTCACTGCGTTGACAGGCTGCGCGCAGTTGCGGCACCCCGCAATAACGGGTTGCGCCATGCAGGCGATGGACCCTTTCGATCAGTGCCAGTTTGTCGTGGGCATCGCGGGCATCGCGGATGGCGTCACGGTCGGTGTCCAGCGAGGCCAGAAGCATCGCTAGCATGTCCGCTGCCAGGTCAGGCTTGCCCGCTGCCAGGCGCAAGCCTTCTTCAGGGTCGAGCACCTGCAGGTCGATGCCGTGATGTGTGCTTTCGCTGTGACGTTTCGGCACATGATTGCGCAGTGCCAGACCGGTCCATTTGAGCACCACTTGGGCCAATTGCCGCTCACTGATGGGCTTGGTCAGGTAGTCGTCCATGCCGCTTTGCAGCAGGGCGCGCTTTTCGTTGGCCATGGCATGGGCGGTGAGGGCCACGATCGGTAGCGAAGTACTTTGCTGTTCGACCTCCCAGGCCCGGATCGTTTCAGTGGCTTGGCGCCCGTCCATACCGGGCATCTGTACGTCCATCAGCACCAGATCGAAGGTTTCTTTCTGTATCGCCTTGACCGCGGCATAACCACTGTCGACGGCCAGCACTTTGGCGCCCATGTCTTCAAGCAGTGTTTGCACCAGCAACAGGTTGGCCGGGTTGTCATCGACGCAGAGCAAGTGCGGTGGCCGACTGGACAGGGGGGTAGAGGTATCGATGCGCTGTTGTTTGGGGCTGATCAGTTCGGACAGGCTGCGCCGCAGCTTGCGCGTGCAGGCCGGTTTTACCTGTAACTGGCTGTGGGCGTTGGGCACGGCCAACTGGAATTGCGCCTGCTCGGTGGTCGGGCACAGCACCAGGACCTTGCAGCCGAGGTTTTCAAGGTCCCAGATATGCTGGCGCAGCCGTTCGGGCGGCAGTTCGTGGGCGGTGATGCCCAGCACCGTCAGGTCGATAGCCTGTGCTGTTTGATACGCAGCAGTGACCCCGTTGATCAGGCTTTCCAGGTTGTTGAAAACCACCGCTTCCAGACCGCAATCTTCCAGCTGGTGCTGCAAGGCCTGACGTGCGAGTTCATGATTTTCCAGCACCGCGACCCGACGCCCGAGAAGGGGTGGGGATGGCAGGTCTTCCAGGTCATCGCGGGCTTTGGGCAGGTTCAGGCTGATCCAGAACTCGGAACCTTCACCCGGCGTACTGTCGACCCCTATTTCGCCGCCCATTTGCTCGATCAGTCGTTTGGAAATGACCAGTCCCAACCCGGTGCCGCCCGGTTGCCGCGACAACGAATTGTCTGCCTGACTGAACGCCTGAAACAGCGACCGCACGTCTTGGCTGGACAGACCGATGCCGGTGTCCTGCACGCTGATGCGCAGTTGCACGCTGTCTTCTTGCTCATCTTCGAGCATGGCGCGGGCGACGATGGTGCCTTCGCGGGTGAACTTGATCGCATTGCTGACCAGATTGGTCAGGATCTGCCTGAGCCGCAGCGGATCGCCGAGCAGCGACAACGGTGTGTCGCGGTACACCAGGCTGACCAGTTCCAACTGTTTGGCATGGGCGGCCGGGGCAAGGATGGTCAGGACATCCTGCAGCAGGTCGCGCAGGTTGAACGGAACGCTGTCGAGCACCAGCTTGCCGGCTTCGATTTTCGAAAAATCGAGAATCTCGTTGATGATGCCCAGCAGGTTGTCGGCAGATTTTTCGATGGTGTCCAGATAATCCAGTTGGCGCGGGGTCAGCTCGCTTTTCTGCAGCAGATGAGTGAAGCCGAGAATGCCATTGAGCGGGGTGCGAATCTCGTGGCTCATGTTGGCGAGGAATTCGGATTTGATCCGGCTGGCCTCAAGCGCTTCTTTGCGCGCCAGGTCCAGCTCGATGTTCTGGATTTCGATGGTTTCCAGATTCTGCCGCACGTCTTCAGTGGCCTGATCGATGCTGTGCTGCAATTCTTCCTGGGCATTCTGCAAGGTCGCGGCCATGCGGTTGATACCGGAAGCCAGCTCATCCAGTTCCAGGCTGCCCAGTGGCGGTAGGCGTGTTTCAAGATTGCCGTCTTTGAGTTGCGCCACCGCCAATTTGATCCGGCTGATCGGCTCGTTGATGGTTCGGCTCATGCGGATCGCCACAATCGCAGTCAACACCAACCCCGTAACGATCAGTAGCAGACTGGCGAACAGGCTGCGATAGCCGCGCAACAAGGTCCCGTTATGGGACAGCTCCAGCTCGACCCAGCCGAGCAGACGGTCGGCCTCCTCAGGGATCAGAGCACCGCTCAGGTGGCGCTGGCGACCGAACACCGGCAGCAGATAGCGGGTGGCGTCGTTCCCGGAACGCTGCAGCAAGTGAGTGCTGTTGCCGATGGGGGACGGGTTGATCATGCTCGGCCCGGCATGGGCCAGCAGATCGCGGTCGGGGCCGAGAAAGGACACGGCGCGCACGTCTGTTTGCTCCAGCGCCTGCCCGGCGATGCGTTCGAGCAGCGCGCGGTCGCTATGGCCCAGCGCCGGGGCGGCCAGCGGTGCGAGTTCTTCGGCGATCATTTCACCGCGTTGCAGCAGCTGGCTTTGCAGGTCGGACAGTTGCATCCAGGTGAAGTAACCGCCCAACACCACTGCCATCAGCAGAGCGGGGACAATGGTCAACAGCAGCACACGGCCTTTGATACCCAGCTTTTTCAGCACGCTATTTCTCCAGCAGCCACGCCACTTTGTTCAAGACCGCATCCAGCGATCGATATTCCGGCAGTGTAGCGAGTTGCTCGCGGGCAATCTCGGCAAATTACCCACTTCTACGTCGGCCCAAATGGGAAGGCACGCTCTAGGCAGCCACCACGGTCGGCTGTTTCATTCGCGAAGGCTATTTATATAACGCAGCTGAGCCCGTATTGACTGCTTATATCTTTTCGCCCTATGCAGCGCACTTTGCGTGATATGGGGTTTAGGCGTTTGCCGTTATGATAGGCGCCCCCGCAGTCTGGATTGCGAAGACGTCATGACCCTGCAGTATCAAACCATCGCCGACTGCGTCGGCAACACCCCGCTGGTCCGTTTGCAGCGCCTGCCGGGTGAGACTACTAATACCTTGCTGTTGAAGCTTGAGGGCAACAACCCTGCCGGATCGGTCAAGGATCGCCCGGCGCTGTCGATGATCACTCGCGCCGAATTGCGCGGGCAGATCCATCAGGGCGATACCCTGATCGAAGCGACTTCCGGCAACACCGGCATCGCGCTGGCCATGGCCGCCGCGATCAAAGGCTACCGGATGATTCTGATCATGCCGGATAATTCCAGTGCCGAACGCAAGGCGGCGATGACCGCTTATGGCGCCGAGCTGATTCTGGTCAGCAAGGACGAGGGCATGGAAGGTGCCCGCGACCTGGCTGAACGCATGCAGGCCGAAGGCCGTGGCAAGGTGCTCGATCAATTCGCCAACGGGGATAACCCGGAAGCGCATTACGTCAGCACCGGCCCGGAAATCTGGCAGCAGACTGGCGGCACCATCACCCATTTCATCAGTTCCATGGGCACCACGGGCACCATCATGGGTGTTTCGCGTTACCTCAAGGAGCAAAACCCCAAGGTGCAGATCATTGGCCTGCAACCGATGGACGGGGCCTCCATCCCCGGTATCCGTCGTTGGCCGACAGAATATCTGCCGAAGATCTACCAGGCCGACCGTGTCGACCGGATCGTCGATATGGCCCAGGCCGAAGCCGAAGACGTCATGCGCCGACTGGCCCGCGAAGAAGGCATTTTCTGTGGTGTGTCGTCCGGTGGTGCCGTTGCCGGGATGTTGCGCTTGTCCCGCGAAGTCGAGAATGCAGTCATGGTCGCTATCATTTGTGACCGAGGCGACCGTTACTTGTCGACCGGCGTCTACGATGTGCCTAACTGATGGCTAAGCAAGAGAGAGGCCTGCGCTTCCAGCCCACTGGCGGCACAAAGGTGCCCCAGGTGCCGACTGGGAAGAAGCAGCGGTTGACCATCGAGCGCCTGGCCAATGACGGACGCGGTATCGCATTCATCGAAGGCCGCACTTGGTTTGTGGCCGGCAGTCTGGCCGGTGAAGAGGTCGAGGCGCGGGTACTCAACGCCCACGGCAAAGTCGTGGAAGCCCGCACTGAGCGTGTATTCCAGCCCAGTCCTCTGCGCCGGCCGGCACCCTGCGTGCATTTCGGTCGGTGTGGCGGTTGCAGCGTCCAGCATTTGCCCCATAGCGAACAGCTTGCCCTGAAACAGCGCATGCTCGCCGAGCAGTTGACCCGGGTTGCAGGTGTCGAGCCTGAAGAGTGGGCAGCCCCCTTGACCGGTCCAGAGTTCGCCTACCGACGTCGGGCGCGCATCGCCGTACGCTGGGATGCCAAGGCCAAACGGCTTGATGTGGGATTCCGGGCCGCGGCCAGTCAGGACATCGTCGCCATCGACGAATGCCCGGTTCTGGTACAGGCCTTGCAACCTATCATGACCGAGTTGCCGGCCATGCTGCGTCGTTTCAGCAAGCCGCAGGTCGTCGGGCATGTCGAGTTGTTCAGCGGTTCGTCGACGGCGGTGCTTCTGCGCCATACCGCGCCGTTGGCCGAGGCCGATCTGGCGACCTTGATCGCTTTCTGTCAGACCCACGATGCCCAGCTTTGGCTGCACGGCGAGGGTGAGCCGCAACCGGTCGACCCGAGTCAGCAATTGGGCTATCGACTGGAACCGTGGAATTTGCAATTGGCCTACCGGCCGGGGGATTTCATTCAGGTCAACGCCGCGGTTAATGCCGCGATGGTTGCGCAGGCATTGGAATGGCTGGCGCCCACGGCGGACGAGCGGGTTCTGGACCTGTTCTGTGGGCTGGGTAACTTCGCTTTACCATTGGCCCGACAGGCCCGTGAAGTGGTGGCGGTAGAAGGCGTTGCGACCATGGTCGAACGTGCCACGGGTAATGCAATGAGCAATGAACTGCACAATGTGCAGTTCATTCAGGCCGATTTGATGCAGCCGTTGGCACACGCGAGCTGGGCCGAAAACGGCTTTTCTGCGGTACTTTTGGACCCCCCGCGTGACGGTGCTTTTGAGGTGGTGCGCAAGCTGTCGACATTAGGTGCCAAGCGGTTACTTTATGTTTCATGTAACCCTGCAACTTTAGCGCGCGACACGGTCGAATTGATCAAGCAGGGCTATAGATTAAAACGCGCCGGAATTCTCGATATGTTCCCGCAAACGGCTCATGTCGAGGCGATGGCTTTATTTGAAGCGAGTAAGTGAGCGACACGGCTTAAGGAAATGAGTCAGCCGCTCACAGGGAATCTCGTTTAATCCGACTGGACCGCGGACGCACAGCCCTTGCCTGCCCAGCAAGGAGCGTTTGCTCAAGAAGCCCAGCGACTGAAGGCGCTTTTTATCGCGCCGTAGGGAAGGTAAGCAACATGGTACAGGTGAGAGCGCACCAGCCGATCAACACCGATGGCAGTATCAATCTTGATGCATGGCTCGATCATATAGTCAGCGTTGACCTTGCATTGGACCGACAGGCCTTGAAAGAGGCTTGCGAGTTTGCCCGCCATGCCGAGCAACAGGACAACGCCTCAAAGAATTTATGGGCAGAAGGGGCCTCCAGTTTCCAGTCTGGCCTGGAAATCGCCGAGATCCTCGCAGATCTCAAGCTCGATCAGGACTCACTGGTCGCTGCCGTGATCTACCGTGGCGTGCGCGAGGGCAAGATCCCCTTGGCGGACGTCAGTCAGCGTTTTGGTCCGACAGTGACTAAACTGATCGACGGCGTGCTTCGCATGGCGGCGATCAGTTCCAGTCTGAGCCCTCGCGAGTCGTTGGTGATGGGGTCTCAGGCCCAGGTAGAAAACCTGCGCAAGATGCTGGTGGCGATGGTCGATGACGTGCGCGTCCCGCTGATCAAGCTGGCCGAACGCACCTGCGCGATTCGTGCGGTCAAGAATGCCGACGAAGAAAAGCGCAACCGCGTGGCCCGGGAAGTGTTCGACATCTATGCGCCACTGGCGCACCGCTTGGGTATCGGGCACATCAAATGGGAGCTGGAGGATTTGTCCTTCCGCTACCTGGAACCCGAACAGTACAAACAGATTGCTAAATTGCTGCATGAGCGCCGCCTTGATCGCGAGCGTTTTATCAGCGAGGTCATGGGCCAACTGGAAAACGAACTGCTGAGTACCGGGGTGAAAGCCGATATCAGCGGTCGGGCTAAACACATCTATTCGATCTGGCGCAAAATGCAGCGCAAGGGTCTGGAGTTCAGCCAGATCTACGACGTGCGTGCCGTGCGCGTGTTGGTGCCTGAAATCCGCGACTGCTATACCGCGCTGGGCATCGTGCACACGCTTTGGCGGCACATCCCCAAGGAGTTTGACGACTACATCGCCAACCCCAAGGAAAACGGCTATCGCTCGCTGCACACTGCGGTCATTGGCCCCGAAGGCAAGGTGCTGGAAGTGCAAATCCGCACCCACGCCATGCACGAAGAGGCAGAGCTGGGCGTATGCGCGCACTGGCGCTACAAAGGCACCGACGTCAAATCCGGCTCTAATCAATACGAAGAGAAAATTTCCTGGCTGCGGCAGGTGCTCGAGTGGCATGAAGAGCTGGGTGATATCGGCGGATTGGCAGATCAACTGCGGGTCGATATCGAGCCCGACCGGGTGTACGTGTTCACCCCGGATGGCCATGCCATCGATCTGCCCAAAGGCTCGACGCCGCTGGACTTCGCTTATCGGGTGCACACCGAAATCGGTCACAACTGCCGTGGCGCCAAGATCAACGGGCGTATCGTGCCGCTCAACTACAGCCTGCAGACCGGTGAGCAGGTTGAGATCATCACCAGTAAACACGGTACGCCGAGTCGCGATTGGCTGAACTCGAACCTTGGCTATATCACCACCTCGCGGGCGCGGGCGAAGGTCGTCCACTGGTACAAATTGCAGGCGCGTGACCAGAACGTCTCGGCGGGTAAAACCCTGCTGGAGCGTGAACTGGCGCGCGTGGGATTGCCACAGGTGGATTTCGACAAATTGGCCGAAAAAGCCAATCTGAAAACCGCCGAAGACATGTTCGCCGCTCTGGGTGCTGGCGACCTGCGTCTGACGCAGCTGGTCAATGCTGCGCAGCAACTGGTCGAGCCGGAACGCGGCAACGAACAACTGGAGCTGATCCCGCGCAAAGCCACCGGCTACAAGCCCGGCAAGCGTGGCGATATCCAGATTCAGGGCGTCGGCAACTTGATGACGCAAATGGCCGGTTGCTGCCAACCGCTGCCCGGCGATGCCATTGTGGGCTACATCACGCAGGGCCGTGGCGTGAGCATTCACCGCCAGGACTGCGCGGCAGTGCTGCAGCTGGGCAGTCGCGAGCCGGAGCGGATCATCCAGGTCAACTGGGGCCCGGTGCCGGTGCTCACCTACCCGGTGGACATCGTCATCCGTGCCTATGATCGCTCCGGTTTGCTGCGTGACGTTTCTCAGGTTCTGCTCAACGAGCGGATCAACGTGCTGGCGGTCAATACCCGCTCGAACAAGGAAGACAACACCGCGCTGATGTCGCTGACCATCGAAATTCCGGGCCTGGATGCGCTAGGACGACTCCTGGGGCGGATCTCCCAGTTGCCGAACATCATCGAGACACGGCGTAACCGCACACCCTGAGTACTTGCAGCTTTGGTTTGAATGAGAACAATTGATGTACACACTCGAAGACTTGCTGCACCTGATGGCCCGACTGCGTGACCCGCAGTTCGGGTGCCCGTGGGATGTCAAACAAACCTACGCGAGTATCGTGCCTCACACGCTTGAAGAAGCCTACGAAGTCGCCGATGCGATTGAGCGCGGTGACTTCGATCACTTGCAGGGCGAGCTGGGCGATCTGTTGTTCCAGGTGGTTTATTACAGCCAGTTGGCGCGCGAAGAAGGGCGCTTCGAGTTCGATGGCGTGGTCGACAGCATCACCCGAAAATTGATTCGCCGTCACCCGCATGTGTTCCCTACTGGCGATCTGTATGCGCCGCTGGAAACGCCGCAGCTGGACGAGGCCCAGGTCAAGCAGCGCTGGGAGGAAATCAAAGCCGAAGAGCGAGCGGCCAAGTCTGACGTGCCTGAGCAGTTGTCCCTGCTCGATGATGTCCCCGGCGTGCTGCCAGCCTTGTCCCGCTCGGCGAAGTTGCAGAAGCGCGCGGCGCAGGTCGGTTTCGACTGGCCAGACGCCTTGCCGGTGGTCGACAAGGTGCGTGAAGAGCTCGATGAAGTGCTGGAAGCCATGGCGGACAATGACGCCCCGGCCATCGCGGATGAGGTCGGTGACCTGCTGTTTGCGGTGGTGAATCTGGCCCGGCACCTTAAGGTCGATCCTGAAAGCGCCTTGCGTGCGGCGAACACTAAATTCGAAAGACGCTTCCGATTTATCGAACAGGCATTGCGCCAGACCCATCGTCCCATTGAAAATTGCACCCTCGAAGAACTGGACGCTCTCTGGGGCGAAGCCAAACGTCAGGAAAAGAACGCATCATGAGCATTTCCCTTCGCGACCAGTTGCTCAAAGCAGGTCTGGTCAACCAAAAGCAGGCCAAGCAGGTCAGCAAAGACAAGCAAAAAGAACAACGTCTGGTGCATAAGGGCCAGATCGAAGCCGATGACTCGCAAAAGCGTGCGGCGCAGGACGCCATGGCCGAAAAAGCCAAGCGTGATCAGGAACTCAATCGCCAGCAGCAGGAAAAGGTCGAGCTCAAAGCCCGTACCGCTCAGGTCAAACAGTTGATCGAAGTCTCTCGGCTGCCGAAGCTGACTACCGAGGACTACTACAACTTCGTCGACGACAAGAAGGTCAAGCGCATCTCGGTCAACACGCTGATGCGTAACAAGCTCAGCAGCGGCTCACTGGCCATCGTTCATCATGGCGGCGGTTACGAGATCATCCCGCGTGAAGCCGCGCTGAAGATCCAGGAACGCGACCCACGCCGGGTCGTGCTGCTCAATACACCGACCGAAGCACCGGATGCCGATGATCCGTACGCGGCTTATCAGGTGCCTGACGACCTGATGTGGTAAGCCCAGGTCCTGGACAAACAAAACCCGCTTCTGCTCAGGCTGTGTGAAAACTACTGCGCTCGGCAATACTGCGTTAAAAACAGGCTCGGAATGCTCATTTACAACACGTAGACTCCGCTTCCTCGCCTGTTTTTGCCTTGTCTTGCCTTCGCTCGCTGCGTTTTCACACAGTCTGTGCGGTTTTGTTTTTACAGCGATTCCTAAAGGGCGTCTTACTGGGTGCGTTGGCTTTCCAGTGTTTCCAGTTCGGCTTTGTATTGATGAGCGTCCGTCTCGTTATGGAACATCCCGACCAGCAAATCCTGCTGGTGCACATCCCATATCTGCACGCCCGCGGCGTTGCTTTCGTGGGAGATATGGGAAGCGTCGCGTTCAGTAACTTTTACGGTCATCTTTGTAAGCTCCTGACTCTGGGTAGCTGCGGCAACACGTCGCAGGCCTCTGTTATATCGTTAGCTAGCTATCTAAGTAAATGACTGAAATCTGTAACACACCTTTGCATAAAGTGAAGGAATAACTCCGGGGCGCGGACGGTATGGGTGTCGCGGAGGTCGCGGGTGTGGGGTGTCGGCGTCTCGGACAGGTTACGTTCAGTTTTGCCTTGGTCCTGCGCAGCGCGCGCAATAAAAAGCCCCCGCTGAAAAGCGGAGGCTTGGGTCTTGCTGGCGAACTCAGGCCTGTTAGCTGCCTTTGACCGCATTGCCATTGACGGTGCCGTTCAACAGCATGATGTTGTATTCCTTACCGTCGGTTTCGACCTGTTGCAGGCGAACCAGCAGGTAATCCCAATCCTTGGCGAACCACATCACGGTAATGCGTTTGTTTTGCGTCGGGTCGCGTACACGCTCGACCTTGATGGCGTCGATCTTGCCAGCCTTGGTATCGACCTTTTCCGAGCCGAGTACGCGGAAGTCGTAGGTGTCTACAGAGTCACCATCGACCACCTGGTAGCTCATGCTCTTCTTGCCGGCAGCCACGTCTTTTTGCAACGCCAGCTGGTAGGTCGACTTGTCGAGCACGCCGGGGTTGATGGGCAGGTTGATCACGTCACCGCGATCCGTGCCGCTTACCACCTTGCTGCTCCAGTCGAACGCCATGTCGATCTTTTTGGTTTTACCCAGACCGCCGCGTTCGAAGTTATAGGACTGTGGCAGCAGGGTGCCCTTGTCGACACGCAGGGTGCTGACCTCGGTCAGGCTGGCGATCATCATGGAAGCCTTGAAACTCAGGGTCCAGGTGTCGTTCGCGTTTTTCGTGAGGCTGCGTTCGGCGGTGCCGCTCATGGGCAGCTGTTTCCAGTCAGCGGTGTAGCTGGCGGAAAACGGCTGAAGGTCTGCGGCCTGAACAGCTGGCAGTGCGAGCAGAGCGAAAGCGAAGAGCAAAGCGCGACGCATAATATCTCCTAGATTCGAATCAAGTGGCCACTGGCCGGGAGTAACTGGCCATCCAGTAATGCGCCCTGTTCGCCGAGGCTTAGTCTTCCTTCGGCAAACCATCGTATTGCCAGCGGATAAATCTCGTGTTCCTGAGCATGAACCCGGTGTGCCAGGGTGGCTGGCGAGTCGTTCAACTCTACCGGGATTACTGCCTGTACGACCAGTGGACCCCCATCGAGTTCCTCTGTCACGAAATGCACGCTGCAGCCGTGTTCGCTGTCACCAGCTTCAAGCACTCGCTGGTGAGTATGCAAGCCCTTATAAAGCGGCAGCAGAGAAGGATGAATATTCAGCAGGCGGCCCTGGTAGTGACGGACGAATGTCGCACTCAATATGCGCATGAATCCGGCGAGCACCACCAGCTTGGGTTGGAAGGTGTCGATCAGCTCGATCAGCGCAGCATCGAAGGCCTCTCGACCTTCGAATGCCTTGTGATCGAGGACGCGGGCTTCGATGCCTGCGTCCCTGGCGCGCTGCAGGCCGAACGCATCGGCGCGATTGGAGATCACCGCGCGGATACGGACAGGGTTGTCGACACCCTTGAAGCTGTCGATCATGGCTTGCAGGTTGCTGCCGGTGCCAGACAGCAGCACCACCACGTCACACGTTGCAGGTATCTGCACTGACATCAATGTACCTTGAGGTTTTTCAGCTCGACCTGTGCAGCGCCTTCGGCAGCGGTGGCGATCTGACCGATGACCCAAGGTTGCTCGCCGGCTTCACGCAGCACGTTCAAGGCCACTTCGACGTGTTCCTGAGCGACGCAGATGACCATGCCCACGCCACAGTTCAGGACGCGGTGCATTTCCGTTTCAGCGACATTGCCTTGCTGTTGCAGCCAGTCGAACACGGCAGGACGCTGCCAGCTGGCGACATCGACCACCGCCTGAGCGCCTGCTGGCAGTACGCGCGGGATGTTGTCCAGCAGGCCGCCGCCAGTGATGTGGGCCATAGCCTTCACTGCGCCAGTGTCCTTGATCAGCTTGAGCAATGGCTTCACGTAAATGCGAGTCGGCGCCATCAACAGGTCGGTCAGCGGTTTGCCGTCGAGCTGGATGTTTTCGATGTCGGCACCGGCCACTTCGATGATCTTGCGGATCAGCGAGTAACCGTTGGAGTGCGGGCCGGAAGACGGCAGGGCGAGCAGGGCGTCACCGGCGGCGACTTTCGAACCGTCGATAATGTCGGCTTTTTCCACGACACCGACGCAGAAGCCGGCCAAGTCATAGTCTTCGCCTTCGTACATGCCGGGCATTTCTGCGGTTTCGCCGCCTACCAGCGAGCAGCCGGACAGCTCACAGCCAGCGCCGATGCCGGTCACGACCTGAGTCGCGGTCTCGACGTTGAGTTTGCCAGTGGCGTAGTAATCGAGGAAGAACAATGGCTCTGCGCCGCAAACCACCAGGTCGTTGACGCACATGGCGACCAGATCGATGCCGATGGTGTCGTGTTTGTTCAGGTTCAGCGCCAGGCGCAGCTTGGTGCCCACGCCGTCGGTGCCGGAGACCAGTACAGGCTGCTTGTAGCCGGCCGGGATTTCGCAGAGGGCGCCGAAGCCACCCAGGCCGCCCATGACTTCCGGACGCTTGGTGCGCTTGGCCACGCTCTTGATGCGTTCGACCAATGCTTCACCGGCGTCGATGTCTACACCGGCGTCTTTGTAGCTCAGGGAGGGTTGCTTGCTCATAATCCAGGCCTTTAAGGGGATTCGGGGGGTCGACCGAAGTCGGCAGGGCCTCTCGAAAAACGCTGCATACAAGGAATGCTGCGTTTTCAGGGGCCACCGCCATCGCCAGTCTGCGAAGGCGCGCGATTTTATCAGGCTTACAGGGCAGCGGCCATCCTTAGGCCGACGGGCAGGCTTATTAGAACCCAAAATAATCGATGCATGCGCTCAAGCTGGCTCGTTTGTCGGCGGCTGTATAAGGTGTCGCTATGATTCTGTATGAATGATTCGGCTCGATGTGTGGTCTCAACCATATCAGTCGTTTTCACGCGGCTTTTTTCATGCCGCTTTTGCTCGTCGGGAACCTTCCATGCGTCTTTCTAAATTGTTGTTTGTGGGCTGCCTGTCATTGATCAGTCTGCCCAGCGTTGCTGAAACCATGAGCAACTTGTACCAAGTGCGTGAAACAGTCAGTGGGCAAACCCCTGATGAGCGCACTCAGGCCACGCAACACGCGTTGGAAACCTTGATTCTGCGGCTGACAGGTGATCCCAAGGCCCCGCAAAGCGCTGGTCTGGCCGGGTTGCGTAAGGACCCGCAACAGATCATCACCAAGTACGGCTACGAAGCGGGTCCGCCAGAGAGCTTGCTGGTTGATTTCGATCCAGCCAGTACCGAGCGCTCGCTGCATCAGGCAGGCTTGTCTGTGTGGGGCAGCAATCGTCCGACGATCCTTGGTTGGTGGTTGAGTGATGCCACTGATGGCTCCAATCTGGTGGGTGATGGTCAGAGCGCGGCCGAACCCTTGCGTCGCGCGGCGCAGCACCGGGGTTTGCCGCTGCGTCTGCCTTTGGCGGATTTGAGTGAGCAAATTGTAGGAACGGCCAAGAACATCGAAGGCACCGACTCTGCGCCGTTGAGGGCCGCTTCCGAGCGGTATGGCGCCGATGGTTTGCTGGCGGTGCATGCCCGTGAAGAGAACGGTCAATGGCAGGGTAAATGGCGTTTGTGGCTGGGCCAGCAGAGTGAGCAGGGCACGGCCACCGGCGCGGACAGCGGAGCCTTGGCCGATGCTGTCCTGCTGGCGGTCAGCGAACGTCTGGCGCCGCGCTATGTGGTCAAGCCCGGTGCGTCGACCGCGCTGGTGCTGGAAGTGCAGGGCATGAACCTTGAACGTTACGCTCAGTTGAGTCGCTTGCTCGATCCATTTGGCGCCAAGCTGAAAACGGTGAGCGGTGATCGCATTACCTACGAGGTCAATGGCAGTGCCGATCAACTTCGTTCGCAATTGTCCCTGGCCAAATTGCAGGAAGTTCCAGCGGGCGAGGTGAGTGCTGCAACGCCGGCACAACAACCTCCGGTCGATGGCGTTGCCCCCGTGACTCAACCGTCTTCTGCACCGCAGTTGCACTTTCGTTGGTAACGGCGGGACGGTGCTTCGGGTTGGTTTTTATTCTTGGGTTTGAGGGGCGGTAATGGCTGACTCACGTCGTTGGTTCTGGATTGGCGGGGTTGTCCTGCTGTGTGTGTTTGTGTTTTTGCTGCATCCGATTCTGACGCCCTTTCTGATTGCGCTGCTTTTGGCCTATATGGCCGACCCTTTGGTCGATCGGCTGGAAGCTGCCGGGCTGTCGCGCACCTTGGGTGTGGTCGCGGTGTTCGGTTTGTTCACGATGATTCTGATGGCGCTGCTGCTGGTCCTGGTGCCGATGCTGGCCAAACAGTTGTTCCGCCTGTATGAACTGGCGCCACAGATACTCGACTGGTTGCAGCACACGGCATTGCCATGGACCCAGGCCAAGCTGGGCCTGGCTGATGGTTTCTGGAAGTTCGACAAGGTCAAGGCCGCCATTTCCGAGCACATGGGGCAGACGGGCGATATTGTCAGTGTGGTGTTGGCTCAGGCGACGGCATCCGGTCTGGCGTTGATCGGCTGGTTGACCAATCTGGTGCTGATCCCGGTGGTGTGCTTCTACCTGCTGCGCGACTGGGACCTGATGATGGCCAGGATTCGCAGTCTGTTGCCGCGCCATCGTGAAGGGCAGATCGTCAAGCTGGCCAGCGAGTGCCATGAAGTCCTCGGTGCCTTTATTCGCGGTCAGCTATTGGTCATGGTTGCGCTGGGCTTTATCTATGCCGCCGGCTTGATGCTGGTGGGCCTGGAGTTGGGCCTGCTGATCGGAGTGATTGCGGGTCTTGCGGCGATTGTGCCGTACATGGGTTTTGTAATCGGCATCGGTGCCGCCGTCATCGCCGGGCTGTTCCAGTTTGGCGGCGACGTGTACCCCATGATGGGTATCGTCGCGGTGTTCATGGTCGGTCAGGCCCTGGAAGGCATGGTTCTCACCCCATTGCTGGTGGGTGACCGGATTGGTCTGCACCCGGTGGCGGTGATCTTCGCGATTTTAGCGGGCGGTGAGCTGTTCGGTTTCACGGGTGTGTTACTGGCGCTACCGGTGGCGGCCGTCATCATGGTTTTGGTGCGCCATGTGCATGACCTCTATAAAGAGTCGGATATTTACGGTGGCACGGTAGATCCTGATCTGTAGGTGATCTGCCTGTTACGTCGGATCCTGGTCTATTCGCACTGGATCAGGTGCACCGATGCGGCGCATGACCGGAAGTAAACGCAAACCTTTGATTTTGCTTGTGGTCTGCCGCATTGTGCACCCAGCGTCACCGGTATAAACTTTGCCCACTTTATACTGAGGCCCCTAGCGGCTCGCTTGAGCCGTTCAGCCAGCATGAAACCGATTCAGCTGCCCTTGGGTGTGCGTCTGCGTGATGACGCCACCTTCATCAATTACTATCCCGGCGCCAATGCCGCAGCACTCGGCTATGTTGAGCGTCTGTGCGAAGCCGATGCTGGCTGGACCGAAAGCCTGATTTATCTCTGGGGCAAGGATGGCGTCGGGCGTACTCACTTGCTGCAAGCCGCTTGCCTGCGCTTCGAGCAGTTGGGCGAGCTGGCGGTTTACTTGCCCTTGGCGGATGTGATGGATCAAGGCGTTGAGCTGCTCGATAATCTGGAGCAGTACGAGCTGGTTTGCCTGGATGACCTGCAAGCGGTGGTTGGCAAGCCGGAGTGGGAAGAGGCGCTGTTCCACCTGTTCAATCGCCTGCGCGACAGCGGCCGTCGCCTGTTGATCGCCGCGTCCCAGTCTCCACGGGAGCTGCCGGTCAAACTTCTCGACCTCAAATCACGGCTGACCATGGCCCTGGTGTTCCAGATGCGTGGTCTGTCCGATGAAGACAAACTGCGCGCCTTGCAGTTGCGCGCTTCGCGCCGTGGCCTGCACCTGACTGATGAGGTCGGTCATTTCATCCTGACTCGCGGTACCCGCAGCATGAGTGCGCTCTTCGACTTGCTCGAACGTCTCGATCAAGCGTCACTGCAAGCGCAACGCAAGCTGACCATTCCTTTCCTGAAGGAAACGTTGGGTTGGTAGCGCGGCCGTGGTAGATCGCAAGCTATTGCTGCAAACAGCAGCGGCGTTGCGTCATGCCCGGCGCATCCTGATTATTACCGGCGCTGGCTTGTCGGCCGACTCGGGCCTCCCGACCTACCGGGGCGTTGGCGGGCTGTATAACGCAAAGACCTCGGACGGGCTGCCCATCGAAATGGCGCTGTCTGGCCCGATGTTGCGCCGCGACCCTGCGCTGTGCTGGAAATATATCGCCGAACTGGGCAAGGCTTGTCTCGGTGCGCAACCGAATGCCGCCCATTACGCCATCGCTCAGTTGCAGCGACTCAAGCCTGAATGCTGGGTCCTGACGCAGAACGTCGATGGCTATCATCGTGCCGCTGGCAGCCCACCTGAGCGCTTGATTGAAATCCACGGGCAGTTGGCGCCGTTGTTTTGCCAATCCTGTGGCGCCATCGACCCGGAACTGAGCGAGCACCTGCAACGGCCATTGCCGCCCTTGTGCAAGCACTGCCATGGGGTATTGCGCCCGCCAGTGGTGTTGTTCGAGGAAATGTTGCCCGAGCGGGCGCTGGAAACGTTGTACGAAGAAATGGCCAAGGGTTTCGACGCTGTATTGAGCATCGGCACCACTGCCAGCTTCCCGTATATTCACGAGCCGGTCCTGCGTACGCGGGTGTCGGGGGGCTTTACCGCCGAGATAAATCCGACGCCGACCGACCACAGCGCCGCCATGGATGTTTTCCTGGGCTGTAGAGCCTTAGAAGTTATGGAGGAACTGGTAAGTCACATTTAGATCGATTGAATTTGCAAATCAGGGTGATAGAAGGCATAGTCTCATCTCCTTTACATCACTAGCCACGGTCGTGCCCATGCTAAATCGCTTCGCACCCCTCGTGCCCCTCGCACTGGTTTCACTCCTTTTTGGTTGCGCGGCTAACATGCCTGCCTCGAACCAGCAGCAGGTCCAGAATCAGGCTCATGCCTCGATTACTGCGCAGTCTGCACGCTCCTCCCAGATGGCCGACGGATCTGACTCCGTGTTGTCCGAAGAGTTGATCACCGAAAAAGAACTGGCCGAGTTTGCTGACAGCAAGCCGTACCGCATGCCGATTCTTGCCGACAGCATCCTGGAACGCGGCATGTCCCTGATCGGTACCCGTTATCGCGTAGGCGGTACGTCCGAAGCAGGTTTCGATTGCAGCGGATTCATCAACTACCTTTTCCGTGAAGAAGCGGGCATGACGTTGCCACGCTCCACTCGCGACATGATCAACTTGAAGGCTCCACTGGTTGCTCGCAACAACCTGAAGCCGGGTGATCTGCTGTTCTTCAGCACCAAGGGTCGCGGTCGTGTGAGCCATGCCGGCATCTATCTGGGCGATGATCAATTCATCCATTCCAGCAGCAGCCGCAGCGGTGGTGTTCGGGTCGATAGCCTGGATGACAGCTATTGGAAGAAGACCTTCATCGAAGCTAAACGTGCGTTAGCGATGGCGCCGACTACAATCCAAAGCCAACGCTAGTCATTACCGGAGCGTGTAACTCAAGTTACACGCAGTTCGGGCTCCCGGCAGAGTAAGCCGCATCCAGATCAGGTTGTTGTGTTTATGTCGATTACGGTACGCCTAGGGTTGATTACATTGGCTGCTGCGCTTCTTGGCGCTTGCGCAAGCCACGCTCCACCCCCTTCAAAACAATGGGTTGTTCGACCCGTTGCGCCAATGACTTCCGATTATTCCTCGCCTGCTGCTGAAGACGTGCTAATTCGCGCGCTGGGTTTGGTCGGCACGCCTTATCGCTGGGGCGGCAATACGCCTGATTCGGGCTTCGATTGCAGTGGGTTGATTGGTTATGTCTACCGTGACGCGGCCGGTATCGCGCTACCACGCTCGACCCGAGAGATGATTGTGATGCGCGCGCCGGACGTCGGGCGCAATGCTTTACAGTCTGGTGATCTGTTGTTCTTCGCCACGTCAGGCGGCTCGCAGGTCAGTCACGCCGCGATCTACGTTGGGGAAGGGCGCTTTGTGCATGCGCCGGCAACGGGCGGCACAGTGCGCCTGGACAGCCTCGACAACAGCTATTGGCAAAAAACCTACCTCAACGCCAAGCGCGTCATTCAGCCAGAGCATCTGGCGCGTAATAACCCCTGATTTGATGTGATCGTGCAGTAAATCCTGCCCCGTCGAAAGCGGGGCTTACTGCGCCTTTGCCGCCGTCACCCGCCAGATTTTATTCCCCACGTCATCGGCCACCAGCACTCCGCCATGCTGATCATTGATCACGCCCACCGGACGCCCCTGGGCCTTCTCGTCTGCGTTGAGGAAACCGGTCAACAGATCGACGGGGGCGCCGCTGGGTTTGCCGTTGGTGAACGGTACGAATATCACCTTGTAACCACTGTGGGGGTTGCGGTTCCACGAACCGTGTTGGCCGATGAATACACCTTGGGTGAACGGTGCCGGCAGCGATTTTCCGTCACTGAAGGTCAGACCCAACGACGCGGTGTGGGGTCCGACGGCGTAATCCGGTGCAATGGCCTTGGCCACCAAAGCCGGGTTTTGGGGTGAGACGCGCACATCCACATGCTGGCCGTAGTAGCTGAAAGGCCAACCATAAAATGCGCCATCCTTCACTGACGTAATGTAATCGGGTACCAGATCGCTGCCGATTTCGTCGCGCTCATTGACGGCGGTCCACAGCGTGCCTGTCTGCGGTTCCCAGTCCATGCCATTGGGGTTGCGCAGGCCAGAGGCAAAGATCCGATGCGCGCCCGTCGCGGCATCGACTTCCCAGATCGCGGCTCGACCTTCTTCCTTGTCCAGGCCGTTCTCCCCGACATTGCTGTTGGAACCCACGGTCACGTACAGTTTTTTACCGTCTTTGCTGGCAATGACGTTCTTGGTCCAGTGGTGATTGAGTGTCCCTGCAGGCAGGTCTGTCACCTTGCTTGGCTTGCCGGTAATCGAGGTTTGCCCGTTTTCATAATGGAAACGCAGCAGTTGATCGGTGTCGGCGACATAGAAGTCGTTGCCGACCAGGGCCATGCCAAAGGGTGAATTAAGGTTTTGCAGGAACACGGTACGGGTTTCAGCAACACCGTCATGGTCTTTGTCGCGCAGCAGTGTGATCCGGTTGGCGGACGCTACGCCCGCCCCCGCACGCCCCATGACCTTTTTCATGATCCAGCCCCGAATGCCTTTGCTGTCATCGGGCTTGGCCGGCGAGTTGGTTTCAGCGACCAGTACATCGCCGTTAGGCAGCACGTACAGCCAGCGCGGGTGATCCAGGTCTTCGGCAAACGCTGACACCTGAGTGCCTGGTGCAGCGACAGGTTTTGCACCCTTTGCCCAGCCCACGGCAGGGGCGATGTTCACGGTCGGGATCAGTGTTTTGTTCGGTTCAGGCAGCTTCGGCTGCGGGCCCGTGCCTTCCGCTACTTGCAGGCTGGCAGTCTCGCCGCAAGCGGTAAGGCCGGTCATCAGTACAAGCAGTACTGCCAACTGAGGTCTGAGTGTGAACATGACGATCTCCATGAAAAGCGAAAAGTGCGCGTAAAGCAGTAGAGGAGGGTGGGCTGTTGAGGTTCAACCTTTTGCAGGTGAGTTGATAGTCAGCAAGCTTAGTAGGTGGCGCGGGATGGCTGTCGTTTAATATCAATCGATATGACTCGCACGGGTCAAACAGCTTTATTACGCGAAAGGAAAGGGCGCTTCGATTGACGCTCTATCCCCAACCCTCTACCCTTCGCGACGTGTTTCAGGTGCTCAGCCATCGCTGATGGGCTGAGTGAAACAGGGAAGCCGGTGAGGACGCGTCCAGCGACCGATTCCGGCGCTGCCCCCGCAACGGTAAATGAGTCAAAGCTGCGCATTCAGTCACTGCATCGTAAAAAATGTGGGAAGGCGCGCAGTGGGGGCAAAGCCCGCTCATGAGTCCGGAGACCGGCCTGAACCATCCAACAGCATCACGGCGGGCGATGCTCTGCGCAGGGTCTTTTTTGACCGTGCTGGCAGTCAATTCCTGTGCCTTCCGTTTGCTTTCGCGTGCCCTGCTCAAACGGAGAGCTGAGATGAACGAATCCCCCGAACGTGACGAACGCCATCTGGCGCGCATGCTGCGTAAAAAAGCCGTCATGGACGAGCGCATTGCCAGTTCGCCGAATGAATGCGGGCTGTTGCTGGTCCTGACGGGGAACGGCAAAGGCAAAAGCAGCTCAGCGTTCGGCATGCTTGCCCGCGCCATGGGCCACGGAATGCAGTGTGGCGTCGTGCAGTTCATCAAGGGTCGCAACAGCACCGGTGAAGAGCTGTTCTTCCGTCGTTTCCCCGAGCAGGTGCGTTATCACGTCATGGGCGAGGGCTTCACCTGGGAAACCCAGGACCGCCAGCGCGATATCGCCGCCGCCGAAGCTGCCTGGGAAGTGTCCCGGGAAATGCTGCGCGACCCAGGCATCGGCCTGATCGTGCTCGATGAACTGAATATCGCCCTCAAACACGGTTATCTGGATCTGGAGCAGGTCCTCAGCGACCTGCAAAGTCGTCCGCCGATGCAGCATGTGCTGGTGACGGGCCGCGGCGCGAAACCCGAGCTGATTGATCTGGCGGACACGGTTTCCGAGATCGCCGTGGTCAAGCATGCCTTTCAGGCCGGTATCCGTGCGCAGAAAGGCATCGAGCTATGAGCAGTCCTTCATGAGAGCGCCGCGTCACTGCCCGGCGGTGTTGATCGCTGCGCCGGCTTCCGGCCAGGGCAAGACCACCGTGACGGCCGCGTTGGCCCGACTGCACCGCAATCAAGGGCGCAAGGTTCGGGTGTTCAAATGCGGCCCTGACTTTCTCGACCCGATGATTCTCGAACGCGCCAGTGGCGCGCCGGTCTATCAGCTGGATTTGTGGATGGTCGGCGCCGATGAAAGCCGCCGACTGTTGTGGGAGGCGGCGGGCGAAGCCGACTTGATTCTGATTGAAGGGGTCATGGGCTTGTTCGACGGTACGCCGTCCAGCGCAGACTTGGCGCGCCATTTCGGCGTACCGGTTCTGGGCGTGATCGACGGCACTGCGATGGCCCAGACTTTTGGCGCGTTGGCCCTGGGCCTGGCGCGTTATCAGCCGGACCTGCCGTTTGCCGGGGTCTTGGCCAATCGCGTCGGCACCGTGCGCCACGCGCAACTGCTCGAAGGCAGCCTGACCGAGGGCTTACGCTGGTACGGCGCGTTGTCACGAGAAACCGGGATCGAGTTGCCGAGCCGTCATTTGGGCCTGGTCCAGGCCAGCGAACTGAATGATCTGGATGCACGCCTCGACGCCGCCGCCACCGCCCTAGGCAGCACGTGCGAGGTGTCCTTGCCGCCGGCTGTCGAATTCGCCGCGCCCGACATCGTCAAGGCTGAACCCTTGCTTGAGGGGGTGCGCATTGCCGTGGCTCGGGACGAAGCGTTTGCCTTTACCTACGGCGCCAGTCTTGACCTGCTGCGGGCCATGGGCGCCGAGTTGTCGTTTTTCTCGCCGATCCACGACACCTTCATTCCCGATGCCGACAGCCTTTATCTGCCGGGCGGTTACCCCGAACTGCACCACGTCGCGCTGGGTCAAAACCTACCGATGCTGGCCGCCGTTCGCGCCCATCATGCAGCAGGTAAACCCCTGCTGGCTGAGTGCGGCGGCATGCTTTACCTGCTGGATGCCTTGACCGATGTCGACGGTCAGCGAGCGGAGCTGGTGGGGCTGCTGACTGGCGAAGCCGTGATGCAGAAACGTTTGGCGGCGCTGGCTTTGCAAGCGGTCGAGCTGCCGGAAGGCTTGCTGCGTGGACACACCTATCACCACTCGCTGACCAGCACTGAGTTGCAGCCCATCGCTCGCGGCGTGAGCCCCAACGGTGGGCGCGGCGCCGAGGCGGTCTATCGTGACGGGCGCATGACCGCGTCTTACGTACACTTCTATTTCCCTTCTAATCCTCAAGCGGTTGCGGCGCTTTTCAAACCATGAATGATCAGGCGTTCAGCCCCGACGAACGTGCGGCGGTGTATCGAGCGATTGCCGAGCGTCGCGACATGCGCCACTTCATCGGTGGTAGCGTGGCGCCGGAGCTGCTGGCGCGATTGCTCGAAGCGGCGCATCAGGCGCCCAGCGTCGGGTTGATGCAACCGTGGCGCTTTATTCGCATCAGTGACCGGTCGCTGCGGGAGAGCATCAAGGCACAGGTCGAGGCAGAGCGGATTCTTACCGCAGAAGCCTTGGGTGAGCGCTCCGACGATTTCATGAAGCTCAAAGTCGAAGGCATTAACGATTGCGCGGAAGTGCTGGTCGCGGCGCTGATGGATGATCGCGAGCGGCATATCTTCGGGCGCCGCACCTTGCCGGAAATGGACATGGCGTCCTTGTCCTGCGCGATTCAGAATTTGTGGCTGGCAGCGCGTGCCGAAGGGTTGGGCATGGGCTGGGTTTCACTGTTCGAACCGCAAGCGCTGGCCGACCTGCTGGGCATGCCGGCGGGGGCAAAACCCTTGGCGATTCTGTGTCTGGGACCGGTGGCCGAGTTTTACCCGGCGCCCATGCTGGTGCTGGAAGGGTGGGCGCAGGCGCGTCCGCTGAGCGAATTGCTCTACGAAAACCAGTGGGGAGTGAGTCGATGAGCATGGCGTTGTTGAGCGTCGCCGGGGTTGCGCTGGATGCGCTGCTGGGCGAGCCGAAACGGGCGCACCCGCTGGTGGCGTTCGGGCGCTTTGCCGACCGGATCGAACAGCGTTTCAATTCGGCTGGGCGCGGTTGGCGCAGTCATGGGGTCACCGCCTGGTTCATCGCGGTGATCCCGTTGACGCTGCTGGTGACTTTTTTCAGCTGGTTGCCCTATATAGGCGGGTGGGTGGAGGTTCTGGCGCTGTATTGCGCGCTGGGTTTGCGCAGCCTTGGCGAGCACGTCGAGCCGGTGGCGCAGGCCTTGCGCAGCGGTGACCTGGACGAAGCCCGTCGTCGCGTGGGCTATCTGGTGAGTCGGCAGACAACGGAGCTGGACTCGACTGAAGTCGCCCGCGCGGCCACCGAATCAGTCTTGGAAAACGGCAGCGATGCAGTGTTCGCCGCCTTGTTCTGGTTTGTTGTCGCGGGTGCGCCGGGGGTGGTGTTGTATCGCTTGAGCAATACCCTGGATGCTATGTGGGGCTATCGCAATGAACGTTTCGAACGGTTTGGCTGGGCGGCGGCAAAAATCGATGATGTCTTGAATTACATTCCGGCACGCCTGGTGGCGTTGACCTACGCGCTGCTGGGCAACACCCGATTGGCCCTGCGCTGCTGGCGTTCTCAAGCACCTGGCTGGGACAGTCCGAATGCCGGTCCGGTGATGGCCGCCGGTGCGGGCGCGCTAGGCGTGGAGTTGGGTGGGGCAGCGATTTATCACGGTGAACTGCACCAGCGTCCGCAATTGGGCGAAGGCGCGCCGGCTGATGCTCAGTCGATCGATCGTGGCTGGCAACTGGTCCAGCGCGGTGTCTGGTTGTGGTTGCTGGTCCTGTGCGTGGGGGCTGAACTGTATGCTTGAGCACGGCGGTCGCTTGCGAGATGCGGCATTGCACTACGGCATCGCTGAAGCCGAGTGGCTGGACCTGTCCAGTGGCATCTCGCCCTGGCCCTGGCCGATTCCGGAAATCCCGGCGCGAGCCTGGGCGCGGCTGCCGGAAACCGACGATGGCCTGGAACTGGCAGCCTGCGCCTACTATGGCGCCCCTCGTGTGCTACCGGTGCCCGGTTCGCAAGCCGCGATTCAGGCGTTGCCGCGTTTGCGTCGTGCGGGCAAGGTCGGTGTGTTATCGCCGTGTTATGCCGAACATGCCGAAGCCTGGCGTGCCAACGGCTTTCGGGTGCGCGAAGTGTTCGAGCACGAAGTGGATTTTTTCATCGACAGCCTTGATGTGCTGGTGGTGGTCAATCCGAACAACCCCACCGGGCTGAGCATCGCCCCGGAGCGCCTGCTGGAATGGCACGCGCACCTGGCCCAGCGCGGTGGCTGGTTGGTGGTCGATGAAGCCTTTATGGACAACACGCCGCAGTTGAGCCTGACCGCCGAAGCCTGGCGCGTCGGCTTGATCGTGTTGCGTTCATTCGGCAAGTTCTTCGGGCTGGCGGGCGTGCGTTTGGGCTTTGTGATTGCCGAACCACAGCTGCTCAAATTGCTGGCGCGGCAGATTGGCCCTTGGGCCGTCAGCGGGCCAACGCGTGTGCTGGGGCAAGTGTGCCTGAGCGATGTCGAAGGTCATCGCCTGCAACGCCTGCGTACCGAACACGCCAGCCAGCGCCTGGCTGAACTGCTGAGCCAGTATGGCTTGAAACCTCAGGGTGGTTGCGCGCTGTTTCAATGGTTGACGACTCCGCACGCTGTTCAGGTTTATGAGTTCTGTGCCCGGCGCGGGATTCTGCTGCGGCTGTTTTTGAACACCGGCAGTCCCCACCACAGCGCCCTGCGTTTCGGTCTGCCGGCTGAAGAAGTCGACTGGCAACGGTTCGAACGAGCTCTTAGCGACTACACCAAGGAAATACCATGACCACCTTGATGGTGCAGGGGACGACGTCAGACGCCGGTAAAAGCACGCTGGTGACCGCGCTCTGTCGCTGGTTGACCCGTCAGGGCGTTCGCGTGGTGCCTTTCAAGCCGCAGAACATGGCGCTCAACAGCGCAGTGACGGCGGACGGTGGCGAGATCGGCCGAGCGCAAGCGGTGCAGGCCCAGGCCGCTGGGCTCGAGCCACACACCGACATGAATCCGGTGTTGCTCAAGCCCAATAGCGACACGGGCGCGCAGGTCATCATCCACGGCCGGGCGGTGACCACCATGAACGCGGTGGCGTATCACGGCTATAAAGAGATCGCGATGCAGGCGGTGCTGGCCTCGCACCAACGCTTGAGTGCGGCCTATCCGGTGGTCATGGTCGAAGGCGCCGGATCGCCTGCCGAAATCAACCTGCGTGCTGGCGACATCGCCAACATGGGCTTCGCCGAAGCGGTGGATTGCCCTGTCCTGTTGATTGCCGATATCAATCGCGGCGGGGTCTTCGCCCACCTGGTGGGCACCCTGGAACTGCTGTCCCCGAGTGAGCAGGCGCGGGTCAAAGGTTTCATCATCAATCGTTTTCGCGGCGATATCGCCTTACTGCAACCGGGCCTCGACTGGCTGGAAGCGCGCACCGGCAAACCGGTGATCGGCGTGCTGCCGTATGTGATGGATTTGCACCTCGAGGCCGAAGATGGTCTCGATCAGCGCCAGACCGACAAGGTCGAGCAGGTGCTGAATGTGGTGGTGCCGGTATTGCCGCGTATCAGCAATCACACGGACTTTGACCCGTTGCGCCTGCACCCACAGGTGAATCTGCAGTTCGTCGGTCCTGGCCAGCCGATCCCGGCTGCGGACTTGATTATCCTGCCTGGCTCGAAAAGCGTGCGCAGCGATCTGGCGTTCTTGCGCAGCCACGGCTGGGACATCGCCATCGCCCGGCACCTGCGCTATGGCGGCAAGGTGTTGGGCATTTGTGGTGGTTTGCAGATGCTCGGTCAGCAGCTGCATGACCCGCTGGGGCTCGAAGGCGCGCCCGGTTCCAGCGCCGGTTTGGGCATGCTGGACATCAACACCGTGCTGGAAGAACAGAAACAACTGCGCAATGTGCGTGGCCATCTCGCGCTTGAAGACGCGCCCGTGAGCGGTTACGAAATTCACGCGGGGGTGACCACTGGCGCGGCGCTGGAGCATGCCGCCGTGCGCCTTGATGATGGTCGCCATGACGGTGCACAGAGTGCCGACGGGCAAATTCTCGGCACCTACCTGCACGGCCTGTTCGAGTCGCCGCCAGCGTGTGCTGCATTACTGCGCTGGGCGGGCTTGGAAAATGTGCAGCACGTCGACTACCACGCGCTGCGCGAACGCGACATCGAGCGACTGGCGGACCTGGTTGAGAACCACTTGGACGGCGCGCTTTTGCGAACCCTGTGTGGTTTGGACGACGCTGGTTTAGAGGGCAACTGACATGCTGCAACTTATTCTAGGCGGCGCTCGTTCGGGCAAAAGTCGACTGGCCGAGCAGTTGGCCACCCACAGTAGCCTCGACGTCATCTATATCGCTACCAGCCAGGCGCTGGATGGCGAAATGAGCCAGCGCGTGGCGATCCATCGTCAGCGCCGCCCCGACAGCTGGGGCCTGATTGAAGAACCGCTCGAACTGGCCCGTGTCCTGGTCGAGCAGGCCAGTGCCCAGCGGTGCCTGTTAGTGGATTGCCTGACCTTATGGCTGACCAATCTGCTGATGCTCGAAGACCCTGAGCGCCTGGCCCTTGAGCGCGAGGCGCTGTTGAACTGCCTCGCCGGGTTGCCCGGTGAAATCATTTTTGTCAGCAACGAAACCGGGATGGGCGTCGTGCCCCTCGGTGAACTGACCCGGCGTTACGTCGACGAGGCCGGCTGGCTGCATCAAGCCCTGGCCGAACGTTGCCAACGCGTGGTGTTGACCGTCGCTGGCCTGCCCTTGACCTTGAAAGGACCCGCAATATGAGCAATTCCTGGTGGCTGAAGCCGGCGCAGGCAATCAATAGTCAGGTGCGTGAAGAGGCTCTGGCCCGTCAGCAGCAGTTGACCAAACCGGCCGGCTCTCTCGGGCAGCTAGAGCGGGTAGCGGTGCAGCTCGCCGGGTTGCAGGGGCGGCTCAAGCCCAGTGTCGACAACCTGTGGATCGCCATTTTTGCGGGCGATCATGGCGTGGTTGCAGAAGGGGTTTCGGCTTTTCCGCAGGAAGTCACCGGGCAAATGCTGCATAACTTCGTGACTGGCGGTGCGGCAATCAGCGTGCTGGCCCGTCAGCTTTCGGCGCAGTTGGAAGTGGTTGATCTGGGCACGGTATCGCCGTTGAACCTGCCGGGTGTCCGGCATTTGCAGTTGGGTGCGGGCACCGCGAACTTCGTCGAAGGGCCGGCGATGACCGAGGCGCAGGGTTTGCTCGCGCTGGAGGCTGGGCGTGACAGTGCTCGCCGTGCACTGGCGTCGGGCGCGGAGCTGTTTATTGGCGGCGAGATGGGCATCGGCAACACCGCAGCGGCCAGCGCATTGGGATGCGCCTTGCTCGAATGCCGGGCACAGTTGCTGGTTGGGCCGGGCACTGGGCTCAATGCGGCGGGCGTCACGCACAAAGCGTTGGTCATCGAGCGTGCGTTGGCGCTGCATGCCGGGCATGCTGGCGATCCGCTGCGCACTTTGTTCTGTCTGGGCGGCTTCGAGATTGCAGCGCTGGTCGGTGCCTACCTGGCCTGTGCTCAGGAAGGTATCGCGGTGCTGGTCGACGGCTTTATTTGCAGCGTTGCGGCGTTGGTTGCGGTGCGCTTGAATCCATCGTGTCGTGACTGGTTGTTGTTCGGCCATCGGGGCGCCGAGCCAGGCCACCGGCACGTGCTGGAAGTCTTGCAGGCCGAACCTTTGCTCGACCTGGGCTTGCGCCTGGGTGAGGGCAGTGGTGCAGCGTTGGCTGTGCCTTTGCTGCGTCTGGCCTGTGAACTGCACAACGGCATGGCGACGTTCGCCGAGGCGGCAGTGGCGGACCGCCCGGCATGACCTTGCGCCTCGATCTGCTGCGTCATGGCGAAACCGAGCTCGGCGGTGGCCTGCGTGGCAGCCTGGACGACGCTCTGACGGCTGCTGGCTGGGCGCAGATGCGCGTGGCGGTGGCTGAGGGTGGACCGTGGGATCGAATCGTCAGCTCGCCGCTGCAACGCTGCGCACGCTTTGCCCAAGAGCTGGCTGACCAGTTGGCCCTGCCACTGCACATGGACGCCGATCTGCAGGAGCTGCACTTCGGTGAATGGGAAGGGCGCAGCGCTGCCCAACTGATGGAGACCGACGCGGAGAGTTTGGGGCTGTTCTGGGCCAATCCTTATGCGTTCACCCCGCCCAAGGCTGAACCGCTGACGGCGTTTTCCTCGCGGGTATTGGCGGCGGTCGAGCGTTTGCATCAGGCCTATGCCGGTCAGCGCGTGTTGCTGATCAGTCACGGCGGGGTGATGCGCCTGTTGCTGGCTCAGGCTCGGGGGTTGCCCCGTGAGCAACTGCTTCAGGTTGAAGTTGGGCATGGTGCACTGCTGACGCTTCAGGTCGGCAGCGGCTGCGTGTTGAGCGAATGAACCTGTCGCCCTTCTGGATTGCCCTGCAGTTTCTCAGCAGCCTGCCCATTCGCCTGCCGGGCATGCCGGAGCCGCAAGCGTTAGGGCGGTCGTTGTTGTTTTATCCGTTGGTGGGGCTGCTGTTCGGGCTGGTGCTGATGGGCCTCAATGCGCTGTTGAGCGGTACGCCGTCGATGTTGCATGCGGCCTTGCTGCTGACCGCCTGGGTAGTGCTCAGCGGCGGCCTGCACCTGGACGGATTGGCCGACAGCGCTGATGCGTGGCTCGGTGGCTTTGGTGACCGCGAACGCACCCTGAGCATCATGAAAGACCCGCGCAGTGGACCGATCGCGGTCGTTACCCTGGTGCTGGTGCTTCTGCTCAAATTCTGTGCCCTGCTGGCAGTGATCGAACACCGGCAGAGCGTGGCCTTATTGCTGGCCCCATTGATCGGGCGCAGCGCCATGCTCGCCTTGTTTCTGGGCACACCGTATGTACGGGCGGGTGGGTTGGGACAAGCACTGGCCGATCACCTGCCACGCACACTGGGCCAGCAGGTTTTGCTGTTGAGCGCCGTGGGGTGCGTGCTCGTGGCGGGAGTGAGCGGTCTGATTGCCCTGTTGGTGGCGTGTGTCTGTTTCTTCTGGCTACGCCACCTGATGCTACGCCGACTCGGCGGCACCACCGGCGACACCGCCGGCGCGCTCCTGGAATTGCTGGAAGTGGCAGTGCTGGTGGTGTTGGCGCTGGTTTATGCCTAGGCAAGCCTGATTCCACAGTGTTCCTGTCTCAGCTCAAATTGTGTGGTTGATCGCATTCTCTGTGGGAGACCCAGCCCCGCCTGAAGCCTGTGCCGGGCTTATTCGCAAGCAAAACTACGCGTCCCGCTGCGAAGGCGTCTCGCCAGTCACATCTCCCTCTCTGTCTGATGCATTGACAGTCGTTGTGCGTGAAGCGTAGTTTTCGTCGGTTGGATTACGGGCCTAATACGCCTACTTTGCAGGGCTTGATGAGCGAGCCGGAGAATAAGAATGACATCGGTCTGGCGTACCAGTGGTTGGATTTTGCTGGGGAGTGCGTTGATCCTCGCGTTGTCCCTGGGTGTGCGGCATGGCTTCGGTTTGTTTCTGGCGCCCATGAGTGCTCAGTTCGGTTGGGGGCGTGAGGTATTTGCCTTTGCGATTGCATTCCAGAACCTGATTTGGGGCCTGGCCCAGCCGTTCGCAGGCGCACTGGCGGATCGCTTCGGTGCGGCGAAAGTGGTGTTTGTCGGCGGGATTCTTTATGCCGTGGGCCTGGCATGCATGGGCATGGCCGATTCGCCGTTGTCCCTGTCCCTGAGCGCCGGTGTGTTGATCGGTATCGGTTTGTCCGGCACCTCATTTTCGGTGATTCTGGGCGTGGTCGGTCGAGCGCTGCCACCCGAGAAACGCAGCATGGGCATGGGCATCGCCAGTGCGGCCGGTTCATTCGGTCAATTCGCCATGTTACCCGGCTCCCTCGGCCTGATTGGCTGGCTTGGCTGGTCGGGGGCATTGCTGGTGCTGAGCGTGCTGGTAGCGATGATTCTGCCGCTGGTTGCAATGATCAAAGATGTGCCGACGCCACTCACTGGAGGCGAACAAACCCTGCGTGAAGCCCTGCATGAAGCCTGTACCCACTCGGGTTTCCGGCTCTTGGCCCTGGGTTTTTTCGTCTGTGGTTTTCAGGTGGTTTTCATCGGTGTGCATTTACCTGCGTATCTGGTCGATCAACACCTGCCCGCCAAAGTCGGCACCACGGTGTTGGCCCTGATTGGTCTGTTCAATATCTTCGGTACTTACACGGCCGGTTGGCTGGGCGGGCGTATGTCCAAACCACGCTTGCTGACCAGCCTGTACCTGATTCGCGCTGTGGTGATTGCCTTGTTCCTGTGGGTGCCGCTGAGTGAGACCACGGCCTACCTGTTTGGCGTCGCCATGGGCCTGCTGTGGCTCTCCACCGTGCCTCTAACCAACGGTACGGTCGCCACTCTGTTCGGGGTGCGCAACCTGTCGATGCTCGGTGGTATCGTCTTCTTGTTCCACCAATTGGGTGCCTTCCTCGGTGGCTGGTTGGGTGGCGTGGTGTATGACCGCACGGGGAATTACGATTTGATCTGGCACGTGTCGATCCTGCTCAGCCTGCTGGCTGCTGCCCTGAACTGGCCGGTGCGCGAGCGGCCGGTGGCGCGGTTGCAGGTTCAGGGCGTGGTGCTGTGAACAGCGTCTGGCCTTGGCTCGGCGGCATAACCCTCGGGTTTTTGCTGCTGGCGCTGGTGTGGTGGGGCTGGCAGCACGTTGGTCTGGGTGCGCTGCAATTGGGCATGAGTACCTGCTAGGCATCATGATCGAGCCACAACAGGTCAAAGGCCCGAATGCCACCCACCTGTTCAAGGTGCTGGCCGAGCAGAGCAGCGAGCCGCGCTGGAATTTCTATAAGTACGTGATTGACCGTCAAGGCCACGTAATCGCCCATTTTTCCAGCCTGACCAAACCCGATGATGCCGCTTTCGTTGCGGCTGTCGAGAAAGCCATTGCGTCCAAACCCTGATGGTCTGAGCCTTAAGCTGCAACCATGAAAAAGCCCTGCATCCATTATTGAACTGCAGGGCTTTTTCGTATTCGGCTGACGAGCCTTTCAGCTCGTCGCGAACGGGCTCATTAGAAGCGGTAAGTCACAGACGTACCGAAACCGTGGGCGCTGTTGTTGTAGGTGGAGCTATAGGTACCCTTGGTCGGGCTAGACAGATTGACGGTGGTGTCTTCTTCCTTGAGGTAGGAGTAAGCCACGTCGATGGTCAAATCGTCTGTCGGGCTATAACCGGCACCGAAGCTGATGGCCCTGCGGTCACCCGTCGGGATGCGCGGGGAGCGGTCGGTGTTGTTGGTGGGCGACTGGTCAACCGAGAAGCCGGTGCGCAGGGTCCACTGCTTGTTGAGCTTGTACGCGGCACCGATGGCGTGCGCCCAGGTGTCGTGCCAGTTCTGCTCCTCGGTGATCGTGCCGATCGGGCCTGCGCTGCCACCCAACGCCGCTGCGACTCCGCTGTTCTTCACGGTGATGTTTTGCAAACGGCTCCAGCGGGTGTAGGTGGTACCTGCGTAGAGGGTCCAGTCGTCGTTCAATTCGTGAGTGACCGAAAAGTCCGTGGACTCAGGTGTCTTGAGGCTGAGTGAAGCGTCGTACTTGCTGCCGCTGTACGGGCCAAAGCCTGCGCCATCAATCTCAGTATGGCCTTCAAGTTTGAAGTCGACCACTGAGTGGTAGGTCAGGCCTACACGGGTGCGGTCAGTGACTTGAGCGAGGATACCGATGTTGTAACCAAGGGCGGTGTCGTTGCCCTTGATCCTGACTTGGCCGTCAGGGCCTACGCCTGCACGGGTGACTGTCGGGGTGGCCGAGGTCAATTCGCCGTCGATGCGGTTGATGGTCGGACCAAAACCGATGGAGATTTTGTCATTGAACGCATAGCTGACAGTAGGCTGCAAAGTAACGACTTTTACGTCACTTTTCTTACCGTAGTAGCGACCGGCGAAGCCATGTTCATACTGGGTGACCAGGCCGAAGGGGGCGTAAATGCCGACACCAAAGGTCCAGTGATCATCAATAGGCTTTACGTAGTAACCCATGGGTACGGCGATCAGTGGGACCATATCGCCATCATTGCTGCCGCCGAATGGACGGCCGACACCGTCATGGATATCGGTTTTTGCGTCGAGAGCTACAGCGCCCAGGCTGACCTGTTCACGCTTGATGCGCGACATACCGGCCGGGTTACCGAACACAGTGCTGGCGTCTTCGGCAGAAGAAGAGCGACCGGCGAAACCCGTTCCCATGCCGCTGACGCTCTGCTCGTTGACCGCGAAGCCTGAGGCAAAAACTTGAGTGGATACCATGCCGATGGCGAGGCTAAGTGTGGTCTTGAGCATTACTTTTTTCATTATTAGAACTCCGTGTTGATCACGGGTCGGAAATTACCAACATTTTCGTCTAAGCGCCATAGCCTAGATGGCCCGAGATAGAGCCTTCTTGTAGGACAATTTGTCCAAGTGCGTCGATCTGCAGCGATCTTGCAGCTGGAGAAAAAACTCAGGCAACGTGATGAAGAGGGGCTACGCAGGAGTGCCAGGCCGCAGTGAAATCGCGTAAACGACCCTGTGGCTGGAAGGTTTGACGCCAAATTCTTGCCATGGCCAGCACGTCGTTTTCAGCGGGCAAGGGTTTACCTTGTGCTTCGATCAACAGCCAGGCGATGGCGGTGGCATAACGCAGATTAACGGTCAGTTCCAGGTGCGGTCCCTTGAGAAATGCATGCTGACTTGCAAGGCCTCGAACGAGACTGGCTCGTTCCGGGTCCAGTGCCAGGTAGTCATCCCAGAGATGTTGGTGACGAACTTCGGTGATGCGGTACAGCCCATGAGCGCGCCGGCTGTCCAGTGCCTCGCCGAGTGCCGATTGGCTGGCGGCGACCCCGAGCAGCAAGGATTCGGCAGTAGAGCAATAACGTCCAAGATAGATCAGCGTGGGGCGGATCACATATCGACACAGTTCACTGGCGGCGATTCCCATAAAGCCCTCGTGACATCCCTTGTAAAGCAATTAGAGCCGGCGAGGCCGTGGCGCGTGGCAGCGGTGAATCGGATCAGGCTCGCCGGAAGCAGCCAGGGCCGCTTGAGTTGAAGTGTAGTGTCATATTTCGGGCGTAAAGGGCTGTTTTTAAAATATTTGTGCCGGCGGCTTATGGCGTATATATCCCTTTGTGCTTAGCTCATGCTTATTGCTCGGGTGATAAAGGATCAAAAATCCAGGCGGAAAGCAGGCTTGGAAACCGCCAGTCCAGGCGCTGGGTAAATCACAGGCAATAAAAAACCTCGCTTGAAAGGCGAGGTTTTTTGATGGGGCGATTCAGCCAGCGGCTGGCATTCCGTCAGGCAACCAGTGCCTGGCGTGTACGCTCGATCACGGCTTGCAGCGGCTCGGCGCTGGAATACTGATCGGGGTACAGACGTTCGCTGTGACGAGCGATGCCGTGTTCGTTGACGATGGTGAAGCTGAAGCAGCCTTTGCGAGCGGCCATGATCAGGCAATTCATTGGAGCAAATGCGCTGGTTAGGGTGCGAATGGCATCCTGAGTCTGGATATGAGTAGTCATGGTTATGGGTGTTTCCTACAAGCGACACGGTATAAGACCGTGCAAAATAAAAACGTTCCAGTAAACCGCGGGCCAGTGCAAGGCACGGCGGGGCGAAGAACCTGACTGGAACAAAGCAGACAGTTTGAAGCGCGCTTTATCGTATGGCGCTTGGGCTGACTGGTAGGTACTTAGGAGGGCAGGCAACACAACAAGGGCAAAGGTTCGAGGCCCGGGGTGAAGTTCCTGATCAATCTGCAGGTTGGTTGAGTCAGAGCATGAGAGCTGCGCTACACCCTTCCCGTCATTGAGGAAGGCCGTGTGTCGAGTTCATGCCTGGAAACCATCTAGGTGGTCGATCCCGTGTGGTCGGCAACACTTTCACATTGGAAAAGCGTTTGCCGGGGGACTGTTTCGACCAGAATTGACTTTCAGCTTGGTACTAACTGCCGCGATGATAGCGGATCGAGTCCTGGATTGGAAGCCAGCTAATAAAATTAATTGCAGGTGTGTGGGGCAGGCTGAGATAGGGGGCAATGTCGTCCGCCGAGTTCTATGCAGATGTTGGGTCAAAACGAGGGTCGCGTTATAACTGCCAGTGATCGAGTTGTACACACTGGCGCAACAACCTGTCATGCCACTGTCACATCCGATCCCAAGCGCTTGATTTCTTGTGGTGAATTATTAAGTCAATGAAAAACATCGTTTTTTTTCATTGGTGAAAAAAGCGTCAGTTTGAACGCAGGCCACGTTCTATAGGCGTTTGCGAAGGTTCACGGTGGGTTGTCCACTGAGTTATCCACAGCTTCTGTGGATTGTCCCAAGCGCTTGCTCTAGTCCGCGGGTGCCATGGTTGGCGTAGGGGAATTCACAAAATCCTCCATGAAGAGGATCGTTTATCAGCGGTGTTTGCTATTTCTTTTTGGAATTAACAGGTTCGGATGAGGATACCGACTGTCGCCGTGGCGGTCTGTTCTAAGCATAATGCCCGGCACGATACCCCTCAGTGCATAGACGTTATAACCCCCGGAGTTTTTATGGCATTGGACCTGACCAGCCTCCTGCTTGGCCTTGCTGGCGCGGCATTGCCGTTGTTGGCCTTGGCTTGGCAGCTGCAGCGACGGCTGGCACGGCAGCAGGCCGACGCGGCGTTGCTCGACGAGCGTCTGAGTACTGCGCTGTTGGCTCAAGATGGTCTTGGCGCCCAGCTCGACGCCAGCCGTGATGAAATCAGTGACCTGAGCCACGCCAATGCGGCCAAACAGGCTGACCTTGCGGCGGTGCGCCGGGAAGTCGAGTTGCTGCGTCAGGAGCGCGATAACGCCCATGAAGCCGCTCAAGGCTGGAGCCTGGAGCGTGCCGGCAAAGAAGCCGAACTGCGCCGTCTTGACGCATGCTGCGCGTCGCTGGGCGCCGAATTGCGCGAGCAGCAGGAAAGCCATCAACAGCGTCTGAGCGACCTGCAAGGGTCGCGTGATGAATTGCGTGCGCAGTTCGCCGAGCTGGCCGGGAAAATCTTCGATGAGCGCGAACAGCGCTTCGCCGAAACCAGCCAACAGCAACTGGGGCAATTGCTCAACCCGCTGAAAGAGCGGATTCAGTCCTTCGAAAAACGTGTCGAAGAAAGCTATCAGCAAGAAGCTCGCGAGCGTTTTTCGTTGGGCAAAGAGCTGGAGCGCCTGCAGCAGCTCAATCAACGCTTGAGCGATGAAGCCACCAACCTGACGCGCGCACTCAAGGGCCAGAAGACCCAGGGTAATTGGGGGGAATTGATTCTTGAGCGGGTGCTTGAGCATGCAGGACTGGAAAAAGGGCGTGAGTACCAGACGCAAGTCAGTCTCAAAGGCCCGGATGGCGAGCGCTTTCAGCCGGATGTGCTGATTATGTTGCCCGGCGACAAGCAAGTGGTAGTCGATGCCAAGGTCAGTCTCACCGCTTACCAACAGTACGTCAGCGCCGATGACGAGGTGATTGGTCAAGCCGCGTTGAAGCAGCATGTGCTGTCCTTGCGCAACCATGTCAAAGGCCTGTCGGGCAAGGATTACAAACGACTCGAAGGCCTGCACAGCCTGGACTTCGTGTTGCTATTCGTGCCCATCGAAGCGGCTTTTTCCGCCGCGTTGCAGGCGGAGCCAAACCTGTTTCAAGAGGCGTTCGATCGCAACATCGTGATCGTCAGCCCGACCACCTTGCTTGCCACCTTGCGCGTGATCGATAGCCTGTGGAAGCAGGAACGTCAGAGCCAGAATGCGCGGGAAATCGCTGAGCGGGCAGGTTGGTTGTACGACAAGTTTGTGCTGTTCATCCAGGACCTGGACGAAGTTGGCAATCGCCTGCAACAGCTGGACAAAGCGTACGGTGCTGCCCGCAACAAACTCACCGAAGGGCGCGGCAATCTGGTCAGCCGCAGCGAGCAACTGAAACTACTGGGCGCCCGCGCCAGTAAAAACCTGCCAGCGGACCTGCTTGAAAGGGCCATGACCGATGATGATGGGGTGGTGCAGTTGCCTGAATGATCCTGGGAGAGAGTGACAGCCAGTGCGCGAAGACAATCTCCTCCGTCGTAATCGATCCTTTTAAATAAACTGATGTCGCTTTTGCCCATACATTTTCCGACCGACTGATCAATAATCCATAACATTTTGCCTATCTGGATCTGCCATGTTCAGCTTGTATCACCTTCAATCATGAGTGTGCCGCGTAAAAGTGCCGATGCTTTTGCCCTGCAAGTCATGCTGGGCCTCTGTCTGATCTGGGGCGTGCAACAAGTGATTATCAAGTGGGCTGCGCCGGATATCGCGCCCATCATGCAGGCTGCTGGCCGCTCGGGTATTGCCGCGCTGCTGGTGGGCATTCTTATGGTCTGGCGCGGTGGTCTGCGGCACATGAGCAGTACCTGGCGCGGCGGTCTACTCGCCGGTGCCTTGTTTGCACTGGAGTTTCTGTTTATCTCCGAGGGCCTGCAATTGACCTCGGCGGCGCACATGTCGGTGTTTCTTTATACCGCTCCGGTATTCACTGCGTTGGGCCTGCACTGGTTGCTGCCCAGCGAACGCTTGCGCACCTTGCAATGGATGGGCATTTTTCTCGCGTTCGCAGGTATTACCACGGCCTTTGTTGGCGGCTTGTCATTGAGTGGCATGGACCGCAATATGCTGATCGGCGACGCGCTGGGTGTTCTTGCGGGCATGGCGTGGGGCGCAACCACGGTGGTGGTGCGGGCGTCGCGGCTGTCTGAAGCACCGGTGACGCTGACCTTGTTCTATCAACTGATGGTCGGCTTTGTCGCCTTGCTGCTGATTGCCGTCAGCAATGGGCAGGTCAGTCATGTGACCCTGACGCCTGTCGCAGTCGCCAGCGTGCTGTTTCAGGCGCTGGTTGTTTCCTTCTTCAGCTATTTGATCTGGTTCTGGCTGCTGCGCCGTTACCTGGCGTCAAATCTGGCGGTGTTCTCATTCATGACACCCCTGTTTGGCGTGACCTTCGGCGTGCTGCTGCTTAATGAACCGCTGAGCTTTAACTTCGTGATCGGAGCAGTGTTGGTGCTGTTGGGGATTACGCTGGTCAGCGGCGAGCAGTGGATACGCCGCCGGTTTAAGCCCTGGGCCTGATTGACCAGGTGATCAGAAAGACCGGGCTTACCTCTCTGCGACAGACGCCTTGAACTGCGAAACGGCGAGCACTGCGTAAAATGAGGTTATATGTCACAAATTCTTTTCCGCGATACTCTGTAGCAGGCGTAAAGTAGGTCCCGGAACTATGATGAATAAGACGCGGCTAGCGGATGTCAGTCGTTGAGTATTTCCCTGAAGGGGGGCGTGATGAACAGTAAATTGCAAGAATGGCTCCATGACCTCGGAGTTGCCCTGGGCCTGATCGAACGGCCAAAACTCCAGCCCATTCCTATCCGCACTGATGATGAACGGCGGCGCCCGCGTCGGTAAGTGATCGACGGTTTCATTGTCACAGTGCTTCATCTGCAGGCATTAAAAAGGCCCGGTTTCGCTGTTGATTAAATCAATCGCAGAACCAGGCCCTTACGTTAAAATCTCTCGCAAAAATCCTTTTGATTTCAATCGTTTGTGCTTAGCACCAAAATCACGTCGACCAGGATTTGCAGGGTCAGATGCTCCGGTACTTTGTAGATTCGGTCTTTGATGCGGGCCGGGAAGATGATGTCGAAATCAAATTCCAGCTGATCGAGTAAATCCTCTACCTCGAGATCGTCCAGCGCCAAGTCTCTGAGCGTTGCGTTTTCGCGTATCTCGGATTTATCGATCAGCATGACACCCAAGGTGTTGTAGACGCGTTGCTGAATGTCTGGCCGCTCCATGAAAGCCCCTGTTTCTGCGATGTCCAGAGAGTTAACCCGGTACTGCCGAAACCAGGGGATCGTGCGCGGTCCATAGCTTGGGTAGACCACTACTCCATCAGGCTAGCTCAATCCGCGTTGTATCAGGTGCAAGGATTTACCGGGCCGCGTGCTCGTGCATCCACAGGTCGATCAACTCCCGCAGGCGCGCCCCTGAAAAGCTTGGGAAGTGGCCGCGGTGCACCGCGCGGATCGGTCCACCCGCTCAAGGTAATCCGGATTCACGCCGCGCGGGGCTTGACCGTATTAGCCATGGTCACGGGCCGGGGTGACAACAGGCTGACCACCACGAAGCTGATCAAACCGACCGACAGGCTGTAGTAGATCGGCGTGTTGGCGTCGAAACCGTCCTTGAGCATGAGCGCCAGCGCGGTCAGGAAGCCCAGTGCCATGCTGGTGATCGCCCCCGAGGTGGTTGCCCGCTTCCAGTAGATTGCGCCGATCAATGGAATCAGCATGCCGCCTACCAGCAGGTTATAGGCCAGGGTCAGGGCGCTGATAACATCGTTCACGACCAGCGCGATGGCGAGTACCACAAGGCCGGTGAGCAGGGTAAACAGGCGGTTGATGCCCAGGCTCGACTGTTTGCCGCCGCGCAGGCGTGGCAGCAGGTCTTCGGTCAGGGTCGTCGATGCTGCGAGTAAACCGGCGCTGGCGGTGGACATCATGGCGGCCAGGGCTGCGGCGATGACCAGGCCACGCAGACCGTCGGGCAACGAGACTTTAACGATGGCGGCGAAGGCGTTGTTGACGTTGTCCAGGTCCGGCAGCAATACATGAGCGGCCATGCCAATCAGGGCGCAGGCCAGACCGTAAAAAATGCAGTAAACCCCGGCGATGGAGCCCGCGTACTTGGCGATCTTGTCAGTGCGTGCGGTGAACACACGCTGCCAGATGTCCTGGCCGATCAGGATGCCGAAGAAGTAGATCAGGAAGTACGTGATGATGGTGTCCCAGCCGATGGTGGTCCAGCTGAAGCTCGATGCTGGCAGCTTGGCGACCAGTTGATCCCAGCCGCCAACGCGGTACAGGCAGATCGGCAACAGGATGAACATCAGGCCAACGGTCTTGATCACGAACTGAACGATGTCGGTCAGGGTCAACGACCACATGCCGCCAATCGCCGAGTACACCACCACGACACCGCCGCCGAGTAATACCGATACCCAGAACGGTAAACCGAACAGCACTTGCATCACGGTGCCGATGGCGAGGATTGAGGTCACGCCGATCATCAGTGCATACACCAGCATGATCACCGCGCTGGCCTGACGGGCCATCGGGTTATAGCGCTTTTCCAGCACTTGAGTAACAGTGAAAATTCGCAGTTTGAGCAGCGGTTTGGCGAGGAACAGGTTCAGCGCGATGATCCCCAGGCCCAAGGCCGCGCACAGCCAGAAACCGGAAATCCCGTGCACATATCCCAGCCGTACAGTGCCGACGGTGGACGCGCCGCCGAGGACGGTGGCCGCCATGGTGCCCATGTATAAGGTTGGGCCCAGATTACGCCCGGCGACCAGGTAGTCTTCGTGGGTTTTCGCTTTGCGCATGCCGTACCAGCCGAGCACCAGCATGCCAGCGGCATAAATGAGGACGACGAAAATATCTAAAGCCATGGAGGGTTTCCTATTATTTTTTTTATGTTGAAGCGCAAATCTGACGCGGCGTCGCG
>ERZ1463034.20-NODE-20-length-60255-cov-49.585748_pt1 | contig 60255 bp, 55 predicted proteins | sample MGYA00564480_ERZ1463034 | MGnify/ENA primary metagenome ERZ1463034 (study PRJEB39244, sample SAMEA3635122) | Helicobacter pylori | study: EMG produced TPA metagenomics assembly of PRJEB11511 data set (Assembly of a 5300-year-old Helicobacter pylori...
ATGTCCGAAACGAAAAATTCATCGAAGCAGATCACTCGCGCCTCATCGGAAAAACGCTTGGCAATCAGGACCAGCGGATTCTTCTCGCCGCTGAGAGTCCTCATCTCTTCGTGCACACGCTTCATGAAGCGGTGGAAGTGAGTGCGAACCTTTGCCTTGAACGGCAAGGCTTCGAAGAAGGTATCGACCAGGTACGTCTTGCCCCGGCCAACGCCACCCCAGAAGTACACGCCCTTGACGGGCACCTGCTCTTTCTTGCCGAACAGTTTGCCGAACATCCCTGGCTTGTTCTGCTGCGCGGCGACCAGATCGTCGTACAGGCGCTGCAAATGGCGCACAGCGTTTTCCTGCGCAGCATCGTGGAAGAAGTCGGGGTTTTTCAGATCAGCTTGATATCGTTCTAGGGGGGTCATATTCGTTAGCAAGGCAAGAAAAACGGGCCGCCACTGTAGCGACGACCCTTGAAAATGGCAATCAGACCTATTGCGGGGCCAGTGCCGCTTTCAGGTTTTCGATGGCTGCGTCACGCGCAACGCTGTCGGAAAACAGCGGACTGTCTGCCACACAAGCACCCTCCAGCCATACGCTAAAACGGTCTTCCTCACTGCGCATGTCCAGTTCGCCGCCTTGCTGTAGCTGCTTGCTGACAGCACCGGCCGTCTTGCCGTCGGCAAAATTGCGCGACAGCAGCAATTGCTCACCATCGGCAGACAGCAGCCGGAAACGGAAACTGCCGTCATCTTCACGGAAGCTGACGAAGCGCGCGCCCTTCACTGCTTTTTTCTTACCGGTGTCCGCGCTTTGTACGACGCTGCGGAAAGAACGCAGGCCGACCGCCTCACGCAACTCACCGAGAAACGGTGTTGCGACGCTTCGCGCTTTTTCCGCACCCGCCAGAAGAATGTCTTCCAGATCGGCTGGACGCTCCATAAACCCGTGGTAGCGCTCACGCGCCTCGCTCAGCTCGCTCTCCAGCAGTTGGAACAAGCGCTGCTTGGCGTCGCCCCAACCCAGGCCCTGCAACAGCTCAGAACGGAACTCAGCGCCTTGCTCAGGCGTTGCGAAGGCCTGATAGAGGGTAAACAGGTGCGAATTATCAGGATCCTTGGCTTCGCCCGGCGCACGCGAGTCAGTGACGATGCGCGAGATCGCCTCTTTCATGTCCTTGGGGCTACTGAACAACGGGATCGTGTTGTCGTAGCTTTTGGACATTTTGCGCCCGTCCAGCCCCGGCAGCGTGGCAACGCCCTCCTCAATCAAAGCTTCGGGCATGACAAAGAATTCCTTGCCCTTGCCGAACAGATGGTTGAAACGCTGACCGATGTCGCGAGCCATTTCGACGTGCTGAATCTGGTCACGACCGACCGGCACTTTATGCGCGTTGAACATCAGGATGTCGGCGGCCATCAGCACCGGATAGCTGTACAAGCCCATGGTGATGCCTGCGTCCGGGTCTTCGCCGGCTTCGACGTTTTTGTCCACCGAAGCCTTGTAGGCATGTGCGCGGTTGAGCAACCCCTTGGCCGCGACACAGGTCAGCAGCCAGGTCAGTTCAGGAATTTCCGGGATATCCGACTGGCGATAGAAAGTGACCCGATTCACGTCCAGGCCAGAAGCCAGCCAGGTTGCAGCGATTTCCAGACGCGAGCGCTGAATGCGCAGCGGGTCATCGCATTTGATCAGCGCGTGGTAGTCGGCCAGGAAATAGAATGAATCGGCATCGCTCTGGCGGCTGGCGACGATGGCCGGACGGATGGCGCCGGCATAGTTGCCAAGGTGTGGCGTGCCGGAAGTGGTGATACCGGTCAGGATACGAGTGGTCATGGCTAGTCGCTTATAGGGTTAGGCGCCTATGGAGTCAGACGCTTGTGGCTGCAATCAATTCGAAAGGCGCGGCAGGACCAGCTCTTTGAGCTCGGTCAGCTTGCCATGAAAAAAGTGCCCACATTCTGCCACTTTCAGTAGCTCATGGGGGCGCTCAAGGGCGTCGGACCATGCGTAAACCGCTTGCGGGTCGACAACCTCATCAGCCTCGGGCTGAATCAGGGTCAGCGGGCAGTTCTGCGGCAGTACATGCTCATTACCCAGACGCGCCACCGCCGCAGCCACCATGAACAGATGACTCAGTTGCTCACCCTTGGCTTCCAGGCGTCCGCCCAGGCTGGCGGCGACAAAGCCGCCAAAGGAGAACCCAAACAGCGTGATCGGCAGTTCAGGATGCTGCTCACGCAACCATTGCGCTGCGGCTTCGGCGTCATCGATTTCGCCAGAGCCCATATCGTGTGCGCCAGCGCTGGCGCCAACCCCGCGATAATTGAAGCGCAGGGTGATCAAACCGGCGTCGCGAGCAGTGCGCTGCAACGTCGACACGACTTTATTGAGCATGGTTCCACCCTGCACCGGGTTAGGATGGCAGATCAGCGCCATGCCGCGGGCGTCCTCAAGATCGAGGTAAAGGGCTTCAAGCTGGCCTACCGGGCCATCAATCAATACAGGGGTTTCGCGGATGAGCAAGAATGAACTCCGTGACCTCGAAATGGGTCGACTCGTCTAGCTGATAGTCTGTGACTTGCATACCCGTGAGCGTGTCACGGTATACAGCACAGGTTCGAGCCGTTAACGTAAAGCAAAGCCGTTTATAGAGGAAGGACTCGTGGAACTCTCGCTCTCAGTTTGGTTGTTGCCGACGCTTGCCCTGGTTGTCGGCGTCGTCATTGGTTTCCTGGTCGCTCGTTTGCTGCCCAACGCCGCCCCTAACAGCACGCAGCGTCAGCTGGATGATGTTCAGGAGCGCTTCAACAGTTATCAGAACGAAGTGGTTACCCACTTCAACAGCACGGCAACCCTGGTGAACAAGCTTTCGCAGAATTTCCAGGAAGTACAGGACCATCTCTCCGATGGTGCCAACCGCCTGGCGCTGGACGAAGTGACACGTCAACGCTTGCTGGCCAGCCTGCACGCCGATGCGCCACAAGCGCCTCGCGACCGACTGACGCCACCCCGCACCACAGAAGCGCCGAAGGATTACGCGCCCAAAACACCGAACGCCCCCGGCATGCTCGATGAGCATTACGGTTTGAAAAAATAAACTGAGCTCAAAACACAAAAAACCGCCGCTCTGACCGAGCGACGGTTTTTTTATTTGGGCGGGAAGCGTAGTTGCAAACACGCTCACAGGGTTTTGTGTGCCGCAAACCTGTAGGAGCCCCTTGTCCGCGATGGCGGTGTGTCAGACACACCGCCTCATACCCATCAGATCGCGCCGCGGCTGCGTAGCAGTTCCAGAACTTGCTTGACGCTGTTGTCGAGTGGCAGCGATTCGATATAGATTTTTCCTACAACACTTTCGGACTGCGGAGTCTATATAACATTTCGACCTGAAACTATGCTCTTCCGAAGTTAGGAGGACATATGAAAACAATCGTAACGATCATCATCTGTGTACTGCTTTCAGGCTGCGTATCGGAAGACTGCTATAGAAACTGCTTCATGTTTAAAAAACACGACCCCGACCTAGATTTTAAATGCGACATAAACCCTGACAGGCCTGAGTGTGCCGAACGCCGCTAACGCCTACAATCGCATCTAATATCGTACCCCTTGAAAAATCACCAGAAGTCAAACCTCCAGATGGGATGCTCTTTTGACTGAAACAAAATTTTATATATTTTTGGCACAGATCGTCCAGGCACAAACCCAAAGCGAGCCCAGCATAAGGCCCCTGTTCGATTGTCGTAGATGACCATATTCCCGTCATCCTGCAAGGCCAAATAGCTGTTGTACCAGACTGACTTGTCACGCGTGTGGCTGCTCTCGGCAATCCAGGTACGGCTCCGGAGGCTGTCGTACAAGAAGCCACTGTTGCTCACAATGAAGCGCGGAGCCCCAACCATTTTCTTTTGAGAGGACAGAGTCTTGCTATAAGGTTGGCCAGTGTCAGCAATCTAGGCAACCACGCCGTGATCCTTGATCACCAAGTTCCCGTCGCCTTGCAACTCCAATCGGAAACGCCCATTCGGAGATACCAGAAATTGTCCTGGCGACATGATCTGATTGGGTGGCAATACTGAAGAACCACTTCCTTGAAACGGAACATATTGAATACTCATACTTATCTCTACAAACAATAATTGAGCACCCACTTGATCAGATTAATACCTCGCCCAGGCCATACATATGCATAGATAACTCAGACTATTATTTTGCGCTTTGACACCCACAAAACATCATCTGATGCACAACTTACAGGCCATAAAAAACCCTGCGAAGAATCACGCCTTCGCAGGGTCTTTTTGTCAGCGGACAGCGATCAGATCGCGCCGCGGCTGCGCAGGAGTTCCAGGACTTGCTTGACGCTGTCGTCGAGTGACAGCGATTGAGTGTCGATCACCAGATCGGCATTCAATGGCACGTCATACGCGAAGGACTCACCCGGGATGTTGTCGCCATTGGCGGCATACAGACCCTGCGGATCACGCTCGCGGCAGACCGCTGGCGAAGCCTGGACGTAAACGGTGATCAGACGATCATCACCGATCAGTGACTTAGCCTGTTCGCGACCTTCGGCGTCCGGGGCAACGAATGCCGCCAGTGTCAGCAGGCCCGCTTCGTTGAACTGACGTGCAACATGCGCGGCACGTCTCCAGTTTTCGGTACGCCCGGCACGGTCCTGCGGCAGACCCTTGTTCAGGTCATGGCGCAGGTTCTGGCCGTCAAGCACGTAAACCGCACGCCCCATGTCGAACAGCTTGCGCTCCACGGCATAGGCCAGAGTGCTTTTGCCAGCGCCGGACAAGCCGCTGAACAATACGGTGGCAGGCTGCTGGCCGAAACGGCGCGCACGCTCTTCAGTGGCAACGTGAGCCTTGTAGTCATGATGGCTACCACCGACAACGACTGGGCGAGCGATGATCATGCCCGCGGCAACGGTGCCGTTGGTCAACCGATCAATAACAATGAAAGAACCCGTGGTGCGGTTGCTGTCATAGCCATCCAGCGCAATCGCGCTGTCGAGACTGATTTTGACCCGACCGATTTCATTCAGTTGCAACGCGCTGGCCGGGCCTTCGGCCAAGGTGTTAACGTCGACCCTGTAGGCGATGCTGGCAACAGAACCCTGCACGTAGCTGGTGGCGCGCTTGATGTCGTACTTCTTGCCCGGCAGCATTGGCTCTTCAGCCATCCAGACCATCATCGCGTCGAAGCTGTCAGTGATCTGCGGAATGCTGTCGGCATGCACCAGCAAGTCGCCACGGGAGATGTCGACTTCGTCTTCCATGGTCAGGGTCACGGCCTGGCCTGGACCGGCGTGTTCCAGTTCGCCATCAAAGGTGACGATGGATTTAACCCGACTGGTCTTGCCGGACGGCAACACGATGATTTCATCGCCTTTGTGCACGATGCCGCTGGCCAGGGTGCCGGCGAAACCACGGAAGTTCAGGTTCGGACGGTTAACGTACTGCACCGGGAAACGCAGGTCGGTGAAGTTACGATCCGCCGCAAACTCTACGGTCTCGAGAATTTCCATCAGCGTCTGGCCGGTGTACCACGGCGAACGCTCGCTGTGATTGACCACGTTGTCGCCCTTCAGCGCGGACATCGGGACGAAATGCATGGTGGTCGGCTTGAGCGCGATGCCATCGGCAAACTTCAGGTAATCGGCCTTGATCGACTCGAAAACCCCTTCATCGAAGTTCTTCAGGTCCATCTTGTTGATGGCGACGACGATGTGCTTGATGCCCAACAGCGACGCGATGAAGCTGTGGCGGCGGGTCTGGGTCTGCACGCCGTAACGGGCGTCCACCAGAATGATCGCCAGGTCACAAGTCGACGCACCAGTGGCCATGTTGCGGGTGTACTGCTCATGGCCTGGGGTATCGGCAATGATGAATTTGCGTTTGGCGGTGGAGAAGTAGCGATACGCGACATCGATGGTGATGCCCTGCTCACGCTCGGCCTGCAGGCCGTCTACCAGCAATGCCAGGTCGATATCGTCGCCGGTGGTGCCGACTTTTTTCGAGTCGCGGGTAATGGCTTCCAGGTGATCTTCGTAGATCATCTTGGAGTCATGCAACAGGCGGCCGATCAGCGTGCTCTTGCCGTCGTCGACGTTACCGCAGGTGAGGAAGCGCAGCAGTTCCTTGCGTTCGTGCTGGCCCAGATAGGCGAGGATGTCCTCGCTGATCAATTCTGATTGATGCGACATGTGAGACACCCTGTTTAGAAATAGCCCTGACGTTTCTTGTCTTCCATGGAACCGGCGCCATCGTGATCGATGACTCGGCCCTGGCGTTCGGACGTTCGCGTCAGGAGCATTTCCTGAATGATATCCGTGAGGCTGGTCGCCTCGGACTCAACCGCGCCCGTTAACGGGTAGTCGCCGAGTGTACGGAAACGCACTTTCTTCTTGACGATACGCGCCTTGTCCTCATCGCTGAGGTGGTTCAGGAGACGCTCGTCGTCGATCATGACCAGGGTGCCATTCATCTCGATCACATCACGCTCGGCCGCAAAATACAGCGGTACGATCGGGATGCCTTCGAGGTAGATGTACTGCCAGATATCCAGCTCGGTCCAGTTCGACAGCGGGAATACCCGGATCGACTCGCCCTTGTTGACCTTGCCGTTGTACACGTTCCACAGCTCGGGACGCTGGTTCTTCGGGTCCCAACGATGCTTGCTGTCACGGAAGGAATACACACGCTCTTTGGCGCGAGACTTCTCTTCATCGCGGCGAGCACCACCAAACGCGGCATCGAAGCCGTATTTGTCGAGGGCCTGTTTGAGGCCTTCGGTCTTCATGATATCGGTGTGTTTGGAGCTGCCGTGAGTCAGAGGACTGATGCCCTGCGCCACGCCGTCCGGATTGACGTGCACGATCAGATCCAGGCCCAGTTCTTCGACCATACGGTCGCGGAAGCTGTACATTTCCTTGAACTTCCACCGGGTATCGACATGCATCACCGGAAACGGCAATTTTCCCGGGAAGAACGCTTTACGCGCCAAGTGCAGCATTACGGCGGAATCTTTACCGACGGAGTACAGCATCACCGGGTTATCAAACTCGGCGGCGACCTCGCGGATGATGTGGATGCTTTCCGCCTCCAGCTGTTTCAGATGCGTCAGTTTGTCGACCATAGCTACTCACGAAAACGTACGGATGGACGGCCAGCGGGCCGTGTTCGAGCCGGGCACTCTAGCACAGCGCCTGCTTCTATTCAGGGGGCCAGCTAGATCGAAACGTTCTATGAATAGATCGCCTCGTTTGGGTCTTCAAATCGGATTAGGACAATCGATGAACAGATGCTCCAGTGCAAAGCGTCGCGCCAAATAATCCCCCAGCGCTTGAACACCATAGCGCTCGGTGGCGTGGTGACCGGCGGCGATAAAACTGATGTCGTTTTCCCGCGCGCTATGAAACGTCTGCTCCGATGCCTCGCCACTGAGGTACAGATCGACACCGGCCAGCACACCCTGATCGATATAACCCTGACCACCCCCGGAGCACCACCCGACCCGACGAATCATTTTGCTGCCTTCGATCAGCAACGGCTCTCGACCCAGCGCGTCCTGCACTCGCCGGGCGAAGTCACGGGGCGTCACAGGCTCGGCCAACGAACCCACCAGCCCGACGATGCGCGGATTGTCCGGATCCAGAGGGCCTTCGACGGTGATGTCCAGCTGGCGAGCCAGTTGCACGTTATTCCCGACTTCGGGGTGCAGGTCCAGCGGCAGGTGGTAAGCCAACAAGCTAATGTCATGCTTGAGCAACGTTTTCAGGCGACGCTGCTTGATGCCCGTGACGCAAGGATTCTCGCCCTTCCAGAAGTAGCCGTGATGCACCAGAATCAAATCTGCCTGAGCCTCGACCGCGGCATCGAGCAAGGCCTGACTGGCAGTGACACCGCTGACGATCCTCATCACTTGCGGACGGCCCTCGACTTGCAATCCGTTGGGGCAATAATCCTGGATCCGCGAGCTGCTCAGATAGCGGTCCGCTTCCTCGACCAGGGTGCTCAGGGCAACAGCCATAAAAGACTCCTAAATATGCAGTTCAGCGCTGCTCGGTACTCGTATAATGCCCGCCATTATGGCGCAGCTCAGGCAAAAAGCTGCTGCGCTTGGCAATCATCAGGACTTTGCTCAATGCTCAAGGCACTGCGTTTCTTCGGCTGGCCATTGCTGGCTGGCGTGCTCATCGCTCTGCTGGTTATTCAGCGCTACCCGCAATGGGTGGGGTTGCCTAGCCAAGACGTCAATCTGCAACAGGCGCCGCAGTCGTCTACGGTGCAGAAGGGTCCGGTGTCCTATGCCGATGCGGTTATCATCGCAGCACCTGCCGTGGCCAACCTGTACACGACCAAAGTGGTCAACAAGTCGAATCACCCACTGTTCGAAGACCCGCAATTTAGACGCTTCTTCGGCGACAACCTGCCCAAACAGCGGCGTATGGAGTCGAGCCTCGGCTCAGCCGTAATCATGAGCCCGGAAGGCTACCTGCTGACCAACAACCACGTGACCGCTGGCGCTGATCAGATCGTGGTGGCACTCAAGGATGGTCGTGAAACATTGGCCCGGGTGATCGGCAGCGACCCCGAGACCGATCTGGCAGTCCTGAAAATAGACCTGAAGAATCTGCCCGCGATCACCATCGCCCTCTCGGACAACATCCGTATCGGCGACGTCGCGCTGGCAATCGGCAACCCGTTTGGGGTCGGCCAGACCGTGACCATGGGCATCATCAGTGCCACTGGGCGCAATCAACTGGGCCTCAATACGTACGAAGACTTCATCCAGACCGATGCGGCGATTAACCCCGGCAACTCCGGCGGGGCGTTGGTGGATGCCGCCGGTAATCTGACCGGGATCAACACGGCGATTTTCTCCAAGTCCGGCGGTTCGCAAGGCATAGGCTTTGCGATCCCGACCAAACTGGCGCTGGAGGTGATGAAAGCAATCATTGAGCACGGCCAGGTGATTCGCGGCTGGCTAGGGATCGAAGTTCAACCACTGACCCAGGACCTGGCCGAGTCTTTCGGCTTGAAAGACCGCCCAGGCATTGTGGTGGCCGGCATTTTCCAGGACGGCCCGGCGCAAAAAGCGGGTCTGCAACTCGGCGACGTGATCCTGAGCATCAACGGCGAACCTGCCGGCGATGGTCGGCGTTCGATGAATCAGGTAGCGCGCACCAAGCCAAGCGACAAAATCGACATTGAGGTAATGCGCAACGGTAAGGATATCAAGCTGACCGCTGAAGTCGGCTTGCGTCCGCCGCCGCTGACGAAGCCAGCAACAGAAGAATAACGCGGTAAATCAGCTAGACCGTGGGAGCGAATGAGTTCGCTTCCACGGCTTTTCTAGCAAACCTTATAAATCAGAGCTCGCCCAACCCCTCGAGCAACGCCTGATTCTGCTCTGGCGTACCAATGCTGATCCGCAGGAACTGCGCGATGCGTTCTTGTTTAAAGTGCCGAACGATAACGCCCTGCTCCCTCAACCTGGCCGCCAGCCCCGCTGCGTCATGCTTCGGGTGACGCGCGAAGATGAAGTTGGCCGCTGAAGGCAATACGTCGAAACCCTTGCCCTTCAACTGCTCGACCAACGCGTCACGACTGTCGATAACTGCCTTGCAGGTGGCGTCGAAATACTCACGGTCTTCAAACGCAGCGGCCGCACCGACAATCGCCAAGCGATCCAGTGGATAAGAGTTGAAGCTGTTCTTGACCCGCTCCAACGCCTCGATCAGATCCGGATGCCCCACCGCCAAGCCCACCCGCAGCCCAGCCAGCGAACGCGACTTGGACAGGGTTTGCGTGACCAGCAGGTTCGGGTAACGGTCCACCAGACTGATCGCGGTTTGGCCACCAAAGTCGATGTATGCCTCGTCCACCACCACTACCGATTCGGTATTGGCCTTGAGCAACTGCTCAATGGCGTCCAGCGCCAGCAGGCAACCGGTTGGCGCATTCGGATTAGGGAAAATGACGCCGCTGTTAGGCTGCGCGTAATCCTCAAGACGAATCTGGAAGTGCTCGTCCAGCGGCACCGCAGTGAAATCAATCCCGTATAAACCGCAATATACCGGATAGAAGCTGTAGCTGATATCCGGAAAAAGCAGGGGTAGATCGTGCTTGAAAAACGCGTTGAAGGCGTGGGCCAGCACTTCATCGGAGCCATTGCCGAGGAATACTTGATTGCCCTGTACGCCGTAATACCTGGCAACCGCCTGCTTAAGCAGGTCGCTGTTCGGGTCCGGGTACAGGCGCAGGTCGTCGGACAGCTCAGCGCGCATCGCCGCCAGTGCTTTTGGCGATGGCCCGTACGGGTTTTCGTTGGTGTTGAGCTTGGTCAGCTTGGTCAACTTAGGCTGCTCGCCCGGCACATAAGGCACCAGACCGCTGACGAAAGGACTCCAGAATTTGCTCATGCTTTTTTTTCCTGTTCTTTGCTGTCGACGATCCGGTATTCGGCGCTACGGGCATGGGCGGTCAGGGACTCACCGCGCGCCAACACCGAGGCCGTTTTGCCCAACTCGGAAGCACCTTGTTCCGAGCAATAAATGATCGACGAACGTTTCTGGAAGTCATACACCCCCAGCGGTGACGAGAAACGCGCGGTGCCGGAGGTCGGCAATACGTGGTTCGGACCGGCGCAGTAATCGCCCAGCGCTTCGCTGGTGTGACGCCCCATGAAGATCGCACCCGCATGGCGAATCTGCGGCAACCAGGCTTCAGGATCGGCCACCGACAACTCAAGGTGTTCCGGGGCAATACGGTTGGCCACTTCAATGGCCTGCTGCATGTCGGCCACTTTGATCAGGGCGCCACGGCTGGTGATCGAGGTCTTGATGATCTCGGCGCGCTCCATGGTCGGCATTAACCTGGCGATACTCGCCGCCACTTTGTCGAGGAACTCGGCATCCGGGCTGACCAGAATCGCCTGAGCGTCTTCGTCGTGCTCGGCTTGGGAGAACAGGTCCATGGCGATCCAGTCCGGATCTGTCAGGCCATCGCACACCACCAGAATTTCTGAAGGACCGGCGATCATGTCGATGCCGACCTGGCCGAAGACGTGACGCTTGGCGGTGGCAACATAGATGTTGCCAGGGCCGACGACTTTATCGACCTTGGGTACGCTTTCGGTGCCATAGGCCAGCGCGGCCACTGCCTGAGCGCCGCCGATGGTGAACACGCGATCAACACCCGCAATGCAGGCCGCCGCGAGGACCAGCTCATTGATTTCGCCACGAGGCGTCGGTACGACCATGACCACTTCGGCCACGCCAGCCACTTTGGCCGGAATCGCATTCATCAATACCGATGACGGATAAGACGCCTTGCCACCGGGCACATACAGACCTGCACGGTCCAAAGGCGTGACCTTCTGGCCCAGCACCGTGCCGTCGGCTTCGGTGTAGGTCCAGGAGTCCTGTTTTTGCTTTTCGTGGTAGATGCGCACGCGGTCGGCGGCTTTTTCCAGCGCTTCGCGTTGCGCAGCAGTGATGCGGGTCAGGGCCAGCTCCAGGCGCTCGCGGGGCAGAATCAGCTCTGCCATGGTGGCCACTTCAAGCCCGTCGAAACGCTGAGTGAATTCCACCAGCGCCGCGTCACCACGCTCACGCACAGCCTTGATGATGTCGAGTACACGCTCATTAACTGAGTCGTCAGACACACTTTCCCAGCTCAGCAGATGATCCAGATGGCGTGCAAAGTCTGAGTCAGCAGCATCAAGTCGGCGTATTGCAGTGGAAGCGGTCATAGCGAAGCCTCAATAATTGGCGATTTGCTCAGGTGCCGGGTGGGCGTGATCGCCCTAAGCTACCAAGCCATCCGCGCGGGCACCTGAGAAATTTGGCTATGACACGGATAGATGGGCGCGACTTAACGTCGCGCAGGTGGATCAGCCGCGGTGTCGCGACTCAACTGCTTTACGCAGCGTATCGATCAGCGCCTGAATGCGCGCATGTTGCATCTTCATCGAAGCCTTGTTCACCACCAGACGCGAACTGATAGTTGCAATCAGCTCCTGGGGTTCGAGGCCGTTGGCACGCAGCGTGTTGCCGGTGTCGACAACGTCGATGATTTTGTCGGCCAAACCGATCAGGGGAGCGAGTTCCATCGAGCCATAGAGCTTGATGATATCGACCTGACGGCCTTGCTCGGCGTAGTAACGCTTGGCAACGTTGACGAACTTGGTCGCCACACGCAGACGGCCTTTTGGCTCAATCGCGCCAATGGCACCGGCAGTCATCAGACGGCACTGGGCAATTTGCAGGTCCAGTGGCTCGTAGAGGCCCTGGCCGCCGTATTCCATCAGCACATCTTTACCGGCAACGCCCAGGTCGGCGGCGCCATGTTCGACATACGTTGGCACATCGGTGGCGCGCACGATCAGCAGGCGTACATCTGCCTGAGTCGTGGGGATAATCAGCTTGCGGCTTTTGTCCGGATTCTCGGTCGGCACAATGCCTGCTTCAGCGAGAAGCGGCAGGGTGTCGTCAAGAATGCGGCCCTTGGACAGTGCGATGGTTAACATGGGAAACGTAGGTCCTTAGCAATCGGGCACATCCGTGTGCCTCACGTGTCCTGCGCTGAACGAATTCAGGTCCAGGACATTAGTGCAGAACGATCAGTACGCAGGCCCTAGCCCGGAACGCGACGGATCTTGGCGCCGAGCATCTGCAGTTTTTCTTCGATGCATTCATAACCACGGTCAATGTGGTAAATGCGATCGATCAACGTGTCGCCCTGAGCAACCAATGCTGCGATCACCAAGCTGGCCGAAGCACGCAGGTCGGTCGCCATGACGGGCGCGCCTTTGAGTAGATCAACACCGGTCACGACCGCGGTATTACCTTCAACCAGGATCTGTGCGCCCATGCGTTGCATCTCATAGACGTGCATGAAACGGTTTTCGAAGACCGTTTCAATCACGGCACCGGTGCCTTCGGCGATAGCGTTCAGCGCAACGAACTGCGCCTGCATATCGGTCGGGAACGCCGGGTAGGGTGCGGTGCGCAGGTTCACGGCTTTAGGCCGCTTGCCGTGCATGTTCAGTTCGATCCAGTCAGCGCCAGTAGTGACTTCAGCGCCCGCTTCCTGGAGCTTGAGCAACACAGCTTCCAGAATGGTTGGATCGGTGTCCTTGAGCTTGACGCGACCGCCAGTGGCCGCCGCCGCTACCAGGTAAGTGCCGGTCTCGATGCGGTCAGGCATCACTTTATAGGTGGCACCGTGCAAGCGCTTAACGCCATCGATGGTGATGGTGTCAGTGCCCGCGCCGGTGATGTTCGCACCCATGGCGATCAGGCAGTTGGCCAGGTCGACCACTTCCGGTTCACGGGCAGCGTTCTGCAACACGCTACGGCCGTTGGCCAGACTGGCTGCCATCATGATGTTTTCGGTACCGGTCACGCTGACGGTATCAAAGAAGAAGTTCGCTCCACGCAGGCCGCCTTCTGGCGCCTTCGCTTTGATGTAGCCGCCTTCGACGTCGATGGTCGCGCCCATGGCTTCAAGGCCACGGATGTGCAAATCGACCGGACGCGAGCCGATGGCGCAACCACCAGGCAACGCCACTTCTGCTTCGCCGAAACGAGCAACCATCGGACCCAGCACCAGAATCGAAGCACGCATGGTTTTCACCAATTCGTACGGGGCGATCAGGGTCTTGATGGTGCGCGCGTCGATTTCAACGCTAAGCTTTTCGTCGATCACAGGCTCAATGCCCATGCGCCCGAACAGCTCGATCATGGTGGTGATGTCGTGCAGGTGCGGCAGGTTGCACACTGTCACCGGCCCATCGGCCAGCAACGTTGCAGCAAGAATCGGCAGGGCAGAGTTCTTTGCCCCGGAAATGCGGATTTCGCCATCAAGACGAACGCCGCCAGTAATAATCAGTTTATCCATTAGAATCTCGACGCCAATTGGCTCAGGTGCGCTCGGCCCATGCAGCGCGGCTGAAAAATTTCATAGTGATCGCATGGATGCTGCCATCGGCGATCCAAGGGTTCAAATGGGCATAGATCTGCTGCTGACGCTTGACTGGGCTAAGGGTCGCCATCTCGTCACTGATCACATTCAGCTGAAAATTGCAGCCTTCACCTTCAACTTCTACCTGGATTTCCGGCAGCTTTCCTTCAAGGAAGCTTTTAACTTCTACGGCCTGCATGCTTAACCTCGATCGGCGCCCTACGCGCGCGGGTCGGCCATCATACAAAAAAGCCCCCTCGCTGCGAACCCCGGAATGACAGACTCGGACGGAAAGCTTTCTTTTATGACGGCTGATTCGGTTCCAGCAACTCAATCAAGCCGGACACTTGGGCAATTTGGCGCATATCTTCCGGCAGCGACTGAACGCTGACAGCTTTTCCGGCAGCGTCGGCATCGCGCATGAACGCGAGCAGCAAAGCCAGGCCGACACTGCTGGATTTCTCCACTGCGGAACAGTCCAGAATCAACGCCGGCGCGGTGCAGGCCTTGATCAGGGCCTGACCTTGCTTGCGCAAGGCCGGCCCGGTGCGGAAGTCGAGCACGCCACTCAGGTACAACTCACCTGCAGCGCCAAGACGAACACCTGATTCACTCATTGACAGGTTTCTCGGCCGCTTGATCGATGGTGCTCTTGGCCTTGGCAACTTCGCCCGCCCAACCGTTGATGGTTTTATCAAGGTCATTGCCATTGTGCTGCATGGCGTCAGCAAACTGATCACGGAACAGCTTGCCAATGTTGATGCCGTTGATAATGACGTTACGCACTTTCCACTCGCCGTTGATTTTCTCGAGTGTGTAGGACACGGGATACAGGGCGCCGTTGTTGCCCTTGACCTGCATATCGACGCTGGTGCGGGTGTCATTTTCTTCTTTGGCTGCGGCGACTGTAATGCCCTGATTGTTGTATTCGAGCAGTGCGTTGCCATAGAACTGCATCAGACTCCGCTTGAAATTATCCTGAAAACGCAGCATTTGTTCAGGTGTCGCTTTGCGAGAGTACTTGACCGTCATGATGCTTTTCGAGATGCCCTCGGCATCCACTACTGGGCCGACGATGCGATTCAATGCATCGTAAAAGGCGCTCGGATTGGTTTTGTATTGCTCTTTATGAGCGGCCAGATCGCTCAGCAACTCCTTGGTCGTGCGATCCACCAGATCATGGGCGGACGGCGCGGCCACAGCATTCGCAACCAATGGAAGCGCAGCCAGCAATACAAGCAGGCCACGGCGCAAGATCGATATCATGGAAAAGCTCCTCATTTGGCGTCTTTACTCACAGTATTGAGCAGGAATTTACCGATCAGATCCTCCAGCACCAGCGACGACTGGGTATCGTGGATCGTGCCGCCGTCTTTGAGCAGCGCCTCTTCCCCGCCCACGCTGAGACCGATGTACTTCTCGCCCAGCAAACCGGCGGTAAGAATGGAAGCCGTGGAGTCCGATGGCAGGTTATTCACCCGTTTTTCAACCTCCATTGTCACCCGACCGGTAAAACTGTCGCGATCCAGATCGATAGCAGTGACCTTGCCGATTGTAACGCCCGCCAAGGTCACCTTGGCTCTGACAGTCAAACCGGCAATATTGTCGAAGTAGGCATAAAGTTTATAGCTGTCGTTGGTCGCGCTTACGCTCAAACCACTGACCCGCAAGGCCAGCAACAGCAAAGCCAAGATCCCGGCCAGCAGGAATAGGCCGACACCGGTTTCCAGGGTGCGGTTTTGCATCAAAAGTCTCCAAACATCAGGGCAGTCAGAATAAAGTCCAGGCCTAATATGGCCAACGAGGCATACACCACTGTTTTAGTGGTGGCACGACTGATCCCTTCCGAAGTGGGCTCACAGTCGTAACCCTGAAACACGGCAATCCAGGTAACCACAAAAGCAAAGATTACGCTTTTAATAACACCATTGAGCACGTCATCCCTGAAGGACACGCTGTTTTGCATATTTGACCAGAATGAGCCTTCGTAAACGCCCAGCCAGTCGATCGCAACCCAGGAGCCACACCAGATTCCGACCACACTGAAGATCATCGCCAACAACGGCAGAGAGATGAAACCAGCCCACAGACGCGGCGCAACGATGTACTTGAGTGGATCGACGCCAATCATTTCCAGACTGGACAATTGCTCAGTGGATTTCATGTTGCCGATTTCAGCGGTCAACGCGGAACCCGCGCGCCCGGCGAACAGCAGAGCCGCAACCACAGGCCCCAACTCACGCAACAGGGTCAACGCAACCATCTGCCCGACGGCCTGCTCCGAGCCATATTTAGTCAGGATGTTGAAGCCTTGAAGCGCCAACACCATGCCAATGAAGCCCCCCGAGACCACAATGATCAGCAGGGACATGACGCCGATTGAATGCAGCTGCCTGACCAGCAGTTGAAAACTGCCGCCAATGCCGCCTCGGCCGAACAACACATGAACCAGAAATATGCCCGAGCGCCCCAGCACCGTAATGCTATCGATCGCAGCGTGCCCGAATAGACGAATCCGCTCCAGTAGTGACTTTCTGCGCATCAGCGCTTCCCCAAAAGTTCGTCGCGATAATCCGGTGCCGGATAGTGAAATGGCACAGGGCCATCAGGTTCGCCGGTCATGAATTGGTGAATACGAGGGTTGTCCGAGTTCATCAGTTCCTCGGGGGTCCCCTGCCCCAATACCTCGCCATCGCCCACTACATACAGGTAGTCCGCGATACTCGCTGTTTCGGCAAGGTCGTGGGACACCACAATACTGGTGATCCCCAACGCATCGTTGAGCAACCGAATCAAGCGCACCAGCACCCCCATGGCAATAGGGTCCTGGCCCACGAAGGGTTCGTCGTACATCAGGATTTGCGGGTCAAGGGCAATCGCCCGAGCCAATGCCACACGGCGCTTCATGCCGCCAGACAACTCGTCGGGCGTCAGCTCGATGGCACCGCGCAGTCCGACCGCTTGCAATTTGAGCAAGACGATGTCGCGGATCATTTCTTCCGGCAAATCGGTGTGCACGCGAAGCGGAAAGGCCACGTTTTCGAACACATCGAGGTCCGTGAACAAGGCGCCACTCTGAAACAGCACGCCCATTTGCTTGCGTGCGTCGAACAGGTCGCTGCGCGACAATTTCGGCAGATTCTGGCCGTTGACCCACACTTCGCCTTTGCTGGGACGCAACTGCGCACCCATCAAACGCAGCAAGGTCGTTTTGCCACAGCCGGAAGGTCCCATGATGCCGGTGACCTTGCCCCGAGGAATACGAATATCAACATTATTGAAAATGCTGCGCGTCCCGCGCATGAAGGTGACACCCTTCAGCTCGACCGCGTAGGCGTTATCGGCACTCATCTAAACTCCTTGCGATGCAGCCTCACACTCTGACGCCAGGTCCGTGCCGCAAGACACGCGCAGTGGCTGTCCGGGGGGCAGAACCGGCGGCGAACTATACCACCGCCCGCGCGCGCGGCCCACGGTAGAAGCCTCTTTCGTTAAGGTGCGAGACAGATAATTCGAACAATTGCAAAACGTCCTACAAAGGACACAATCAGTCCGCGTATACCTGACCTGATTTACGGCGCACAACAAAGTCGGACGATCAAGCGTGAGGGATTGAGCCATTACCGCTATAATCGCCGCCTTTTCATCAGGCTGACCGATTTTTGACATGAGCCAATCCTGCGACCTGATTCAAACAGCACAACGCACCATCCGCCTCGAAATAGAAGCCGTAGAAGGCTTGCTGGCCCATATCGACGCAGATTTCGTACGCGCTTGCGAGATGATTCTGGCCGGTACAGGCCGTGTCGTAGTGGTCGGCATGGGCAAGTCCGGGCACATCGGCAACAAGATTGCCGCCACCCTGGCAAGCACGGGCACCACCGCGTTCTTCGTCCACCCGGCTGAAGCGAGCCATGGCGACATGGGCATGATCACCCGCGACGACATCATTCTGGCGATTTCCAACTCGGGTTCGACCGCCGAAATCGTCACCTTGCTGCCACTGATCAAACGCTTGGGCATCAAGATGATCAGCCTGACCGGCAACCCTGATTCGCCGCTGGCCAAGGCCGCAGAAATCAATCTCAACGTTTACGTCACGCAAGAGGCCTGCCCACTGAACCTGGCCCCTACGTCCTCGACTACCGCCGCACTGGTGATGGGCGACGCACTGGCGGTCGCCCTGCTCGAAGCGCGCGGGTTCACGGCGGAAGACTTTGCCTTCTCCCACCCTGGCGGCGCGCTTGGCAGACGTTTGTTGCTCAAAGTCGAACACGTCATGCATACCGGTGAAGATTTGCCAAAGGTTCAACGCGGCACGCTGCTGCGTGATGCGCTGATGGAAATGACCCACAAGGGCTTGGGCATGACTGCCGTTGTGGAGGCCGATGGCCGCCTCGCCGGGATATTTACCGACGGCGATTTGCGCAGAACCCTGGACCGCAGCATCGATATTCGTCAGGCGAGCATCGACGAAGTGATGACACTCCATGGCAAGACTGCTCGCCCCGAGATGCTTGCAGCCGAGGCGTTGAAAATCATGGAAGACCACAAAATTGGAGCCTTGATCGTGGTCGACAAGAACGACCACCCTATTGGCGCCTTCAACCTGCAAGACCTGCTGCGCGCGGGGGTTATGTAATGAGCGAAGCGACGATGCAGGATCTGCTGCAACGCGGCAAGAACATCAAACTGGCCATTTTCGACGTCGATGGCGTGCTGACGGACGGACGCCTGTACTTTCTCGAAGACGGCAGTGAGTTCAAAACGTTTAATACACTCGATGGCCAAGGCATAAAAATGCTGATTGCCTCGGGCGTGCACACCGCTATCATCAGCGGGCGTCGCACACCGGTGGTCGAGCGCCGCGCGCAGAATCTGGGCATCCAGCACTTGTATCAAGGCCGCGAAGATAAACTGGTCGTTCTTGACGAACTACTTGCCCAACTCAATCTAAGCTATGAACAGGTCGCGTACTTGGGTGACGACCTGCCAGACTTGCCTGTCATTCGGCGCGTTGGCCTTGGCATGGCGGTCGCCAATGCGGCCAGTTTTGTTCGCCAACATGCCCACGGCATTACTCAGGCTCGCGGCGGCGAAGGCGCGGCGCGCGAATTTTGCGAGTTGATCCTTAGCGCTCAAGGCAGCCTTGAAGCGGCCCACGCCGCCTACTTATAGAAGTCATTTATGCTGAGTAAAAAGATTCGCCGGTTTTTGATTCTGGGCGTGCTTGCGCTGATGCTGGCGGCCGCAGGCTACTGGAACATCAGCCCTGAAACCTTTCTGGAGCAGCGGGCTGCACCCGTTGACCCGGCCGCCATCGACTTTTATGCGATGAATGCTCACAGCCTGCAGTTCCTGCCAGACGGCAAGCTTCAATACGACATGACCGCCGACAAGGTCGAACATGTGCAGATTTCCGACATCACCCTGCTGACCAATCCAGATCTGCAACTGTATCGCGGCGCCCTCTTTCCCTGGCATGTCCAGAGCAAGAAGGGAGAAGTGTCTCCCGGCGGCACCGAGGTCGAGCTCATCGATTCAGTACGTATCGCACGCACTGACGAAAAAAACCGGACAACGATTATTACCAGCAGTCGAATGACTGTATTCCCACAGAAGCAATATGCGCAGACCGAGCAAGCCGTTAGAATCGACGGTTTCGGCGGCGTATCCACTGGCACGGGTATGAAAGCGTATTTGAACGACGGCAGGATGCACCTGCTGTCCAACGTAAGAGGACAGTATGAGGCTCGTTAAAACCCTCCCTTTTTTGCTCGGTTTGGGCGCAGCACTGGGAAGCGTGAGCGCCTGGGCTTTGCCGACGGACCGCGATCAGCCTATTCATATTCAGTCTGACGATGCGCAACTCGATGACAAGCAGGGCATTGCCACCTACAAAGGCAATGTCATCATCACCCAAGGCTCCATGAAGATCACGGGCAACACCGTGACCATCACCCGGACGCCAACAGGTGAAGTCGACGTATTTACCGCCGTTGGCAATCTTGCTTACTACGAACAGAAACCTGCCGTCGACAAGCCTATCGTTCAAGCGTACGGCGTGACCATCCAGTACTTCGCCGCCCTTGACCGGATCATCCTGATCGACAAGGCCAAGGTCATCAACGACGGCAATACGTCCGAAGGCGAGAAAATCGTCTATGACACGACGAAACAAATCGTCAATGCCGGCCGCGCCAACGGAGCCAAGGTGACGGCACCACGTCCGCGGATCGACATGGTCATCCAGCCGAAAAACAAACCCGCACCGCAGAAGGCTCCGTAATGGCGACGCTTAAAGCCCAGCATCTGGCTAAAAGCTATAAGGGTCGCCAGGTTGTGCGCGATGTCAGTCTCTCGATCGAGAGCGGGCAAATCGTGGGGCTGCTTGGCCCTAACGGTGCTGGCAAAACCACCTGTTTCTACATGATCGTAGGTTTGGTCCAGGCCGATCAGGGTCGCGTCTTGATCGACGATCAAGACGTCAGCCATCAACCCATGCACGGTCGCGCACGCGCCGGGATCGGCTATCTGCCGCAGGAAGCCTCGATTTTTCGCAAACTGTCGGTTGCCGATAACATCATGGCGATCCTCGAGACCCGCAAGGAACTCGACCGTACAGCGCGTCGCAAGGAGCTGGAAAGCCTGCTGCAGGAGTTCCACATCAGCCACATACGCGACAACCTGGGCATGAGCCTGTCCGGCGGTGAACGCCGTCGTGTGGAAATCGCTCGCGCACTGGCGACTTCGCCAAAATTCATCTTGCTCGATGAACCGTTTGCCGGTGTCGACCCCATTTCCGTCGGCGATATCAAGCAAATCATTTATCACTTGAAAGCCAAGGGCATCGGCGTACTGATCACCGATCACAACGTACGTGACACCCTGGATATTTGTGAAACCGCTTACATCGTCAACGACGGGCAACTGATCGCTGAGGGTGATTCAGAAACCATTCTGGCTAACCAACTGGTTAAAGAGGTTTACCTCGGCCATGAGTTCCGCCTGTAAGCTCTGCGGTGTTTCGCTCTTCATCGGCGACGGACGCTAGGGTGCAGTGCTGACAAGAACATTAATTGTCATCACGCTCTAGGCAAACACTTAGGTTTCAGGCATATAATTTGCTTAAGTTGGCGCTTCGGCGCCCTGTAGTGGATGGCGCATGTGCGCCGGCGAAATAAGGTGTTAAGCCCCTGCCATGAAACCATCGCTAGTCCTGAGAATGGGCCAGCAGCTGACGATGACACCGCAGCTGCAACAGGCCATCCGCCTCCTCCAATTGTCGACCCTGGACCTTCAACAGGAAATCCAGGAAGCGTTGGAGTCGAACCCTATGCTGGAACGCCAGGAAGAAGGCGACGACTTCGACAATGCCGATCCGTTGGCCGACAACATAGAGAAACCCAATCCTGACGTACAGGAACCTACCTACCAGGAGCCCGCCCCGACGGTGGACAACCTGGAAGAAGGCGACTGGAACGACCGCATCCCCAACGAGCTGCCCGTTGATACCGCTTGGGATGACGTGTATCAGACCAGTGCCAGCAGCCTGCCCAGCAGCAACAACGACGATGACGAATGGGACTTCACCACTCGCACATCGGCCGGCGAGAGCCTGCAAAGCCATCTGTTGTGGCAATTGAATCTGGCCCCCATGTCCGATACTGATCGGTTGATCGCCGTCACGCTGATCGACTGCATCAACAATCAGGGCTACCTGGACGAGTCGCTTGAGGAAATCCTCGATGCCTTCGACCCGGAAATGGATGTCGAATTGGATGAAATCGAAGCAGTACTGCACCGTATCCAGCAATTCGAACCCGCGGGTATCGGCGCTCGCAACCTGAGCGAATGCCTGTCACTGCAATTGCGTCAGCTCCCCGCGAAGACTCGCTGGCTGGCCGAGGCACAACGCTTGGTCGGAGACTTCATCGACCTGCTTGGCAGCCGCGACTACGCTCAGCTGATGCGGCGCATGAAGCTCAAGGAAGACGAACTGCGCCAGGTCATTGAACTGGTGCAGAGCCTCAACCCGCGCCCAGGCTCGCAGATCGAGTCGAGCGAGGCCGAATACGTTGTGCCCGACGTGATCGTGCGCAAAGACAACGAGCGCTGGCTGGTAGAGCTCAATCAAGAGTCCGTGCCCCGTCTGCGGGTCAACCCCCAATACGCAGGGTTCGTCCGCAGGGCCGACACCAGCGCTGACAACACCTTCATGCGCAATCAGTTGCAAGAGGCACGCTGGTTCATCAAGAGCCTGCAGAGCCGCAACGAAACGCTGATGAAAGTGGCCACGCAGATCGTCGAGCACCAGCGCGGCTTTCTTGAGTATGGCGACGAAGCCATGAAACCCTTGGTTCTGCATGACATCGCCGAAGCGGTAGGCATGCACGAATCGACGATTTCACGTGTGACCACGCAAAAATTCATGCATACCCCGCGCGGTATTTACGAACTGAAATATTTCTTTTCCAGTCACGTAAGCACCTCAGAGGGCGGAGAGTGTTCGTCCACGGCCATTCGCGCGATCATCAAAAAACTGGTAGCTGCGGAAAATCAGAAAAAGCCGTTGAGTGACAGCAAGATCGCTGGTTTACTGGAGGCACAAGGCATTCAGGTAGCTCGGCGCACGGTCGCTAAATACCGCGAATCACTTGGGATAGCACCTTCAAGCGAACGCAAGCGATTGATGTAAGGGTGGCCGTACGCCGTAGCGTTCCAGTGGTAGGCATTCAAGCCTGCCTCTTTATGTACTGGCAACGAAGGAGACGCTGTATGCAAGTCAACATCAGTGGACACCAATTGGAAGTGACCAAGCCCCTGCGCGAATACATCGAGCTCAAATTCAAGAAGCTCGAAGGGCACTTTGACAAGATTACCAATGTGCAGGTAACGATGGCAGTCGAGAAACTGAAACAGAAAATCGAAGCCACACTGCACATCCACGGTGGAGAGGTGGTCGCTAACGCAGAACATGACGACATGTATGCGGCAATCGACCTACTCACTGACAAGCTGGACCGACAATTGCTCAAGCATAAGGAAAAGCAGCAGAACATCCTGAAAGGTGCGACTGCTCGCTAACACCCACAACCCATGATCCGACTTGAAAATATCCTGACTGCCGGCCGTTCACTCGTGAACGTGCCGAGCAGCAGTAAAAAAAATGTTCTTGAGCAAGTTGCCAAACTGATCGGCCGTGAAACGGAGCTTGATTCGGACTTGGTACTCACGAGCCTTATTGCCCGCGAAAAACTCGGCTCGACCGGTTTCGGCAATGGCATCGCCATCCCGCATTGCCGGCTGGCGGGCTGCCCAATGCCCATCAGCGCCCTCCTGCACCTCGACACCCCCGTAGATTTTGACGCCATCGACGGCAGGCCTGTAGACCTGCTTTTTGTCCTTCTAGTCCCGGAAGCCGCCACCGACGAACACCTGGAGCTGCTGCGCCAGATAGCCAGCATGCTCGACCGCGCCGATGTGCGCGACCGCCTACGCAGCGCCCAAAGCGATGAAGCGCTTTATCAAGTGGTGCTGGACGTGCAGAACGGCCATTAATGATGCGCATGATCATCGTCAGCGGCCGATCCGGCTCCGGCAAGAGCACAGCACTGGATGTACTGGAAGACAACGGCTTCTATTGCATCGACAACCTGCCTGCAGGCCTGCTCCCGGAGCTGGCTGAACGTGCCCTGATTCATACCGAACTGGCTCAGCCGCTGGTCGCCGTGTCCATCGACGCGCGCAATCTGCCGAGCCATCTGTCGCGTTTTCCCGAATTACTGGAAGAGGTCCGCAGCCGCCACATCCAATGCGATGTGCTGTACCTCGACGCCGATGAAGAGACCCTGCTAAAACGATTCTCTGAAACCCGTCGTCGCCACCCCCTGAGCAGCACCAACCGCTCGCTTGCCGAAGCGATACGTGACGAGAGCAACCTGCTTGGGCCGATCATCGATCTGGCCGATCTGAAAATCAACACCACGCACCTGAACCTCTATCAACTACGTGACATGCTCAAACTGCGCCTGCTGAACAAGCCGGAGCCAGGCACCGCGTTTCTGGTTGAGTCGTTTGGTTTCAAACGTGGCATGCCAGTAGATGCTGATCTTGTATTCGATGTGCGCTGCCTGCCCAATCCCTACTGGAAGCCGGAGTTGCGCGAACTGTCCGGGCTCGACCAGCCCGTGGCCGATTATTTGGCGGCACAGCCGGATGTAGAAGAGATGTTCCAGGACATCTACGCGTACCTGAACAAATGGTTGCCACGCTTTGCAGCCAGCAACCGCGCCTACGTGACTATTGCCATTGGCTGCACCGGCGGGCACCACCGCTCTGTCTACCTGACCGAGCGCCTGGGTCAGGTCTTGCAACAATCCCTCAAGAACGTTCAGGTCCGCCACCGCGACCTCAGCTGAAAGGACCCTCATCGCGATGCCCGTTCGTCAAATCACTATCATCAACAAGCTTGGCTTGCACGCGCGCGCCGCCGCTAAATTCGTCGGCGTCGCCGGAAGATTCCCCTGCCAGATCAGAGTAGGTCGCGCGCCCGACAGCATGGTCGACGGCAAAAGCATCATGGCCGTGATGATGCTGGCAGCAGGAAAAGGCACCGATATCCACCTGCATACTGAAGGCGAAGACGAACAGGCAGCACTCGAAGACTTGATTGAGCTGATCAACAATCGGTTTGATGAAGGCGAGTGACAGCAGGCGACGGACCGTATTGACTCATTCGCGGGCAGGCCTGGAGCTATTAAAAAAATCTATGTGATTGGAATACGAGAGGTGAGCTTTCGTAAATCTGTAGACCCCGGGTCAAACCCAAACCTGCCGGAAGCCCGTGCCGGGCTTATTCGCAGACAAGTCAGCGCCTACCTCGACCGAGTTTACTGTGTGACAGTGCCGCGTATTGAGGCCGCTCGTACATTAAGATTAAGGCGCTTCGTGCAGCGAGCATGAAGCGCCTTTTTTAATGCAGATCAGCTACCCGCAACCGTCATGCGCTCGATCAACACAGAGCCTGTGCGGATATTGCTGCGCAGTTCGAGATCGCTGCCGACGGCGACGATTTGTTTGAACATGTCGCGCAGGTTGCCGGCGATGGTGACTTCCTGAACCGGGAACTGGATTTCGCCGTTCTCGACCCAAAAGCCTGCCGCGCCACGAGAGTAGTCGCCGGTGACCATATTCAAACCACTGCCCATCAACTCAGTGACCAGCAAGCCGCGACCCATGCGGCGCAGCAGCGCTGCCTGATCTTCCACACCGTGGGTGACGAACAGGTTATGCACGCCGCCTGAGTTGGCTGTACTCGGCAAACCTAGCTTGCGGCCTGAGTAAGTACCCAGAACGTAGGACACTAAATCGCCATTCTCCACAAATGGTTTGGCATAGGTTGCCAAGCCATCACCGTCGAACGCCGAGCTCCCCATGGCGCGCATCAGGTGCGGCCGTTCGTCGAGAGTCAGCCATTCAGGAAACAGGCGCTGCCCCATCGCTCCTTCCAGAAAGGATGATTTGCGATACAGATTGCCGCCGGAAATGGCGGACAAAAGATGGCCAAACAAGCTGCCCGCCAATTCCGCAGCGAACAACACCGGAACTTCACACGTCGGTACCGGGCGCGCACCCAAGCGGCTGGCCGCACGCTGTGCCGCGCGACGGCCAATGCTTTGTGCGTCCGCCAACAACTCGCCCTGGCGACTCACGTCGTACCAGTAGTCGCGCTGCATCTGCCCTTCGCCCTCGGCGATCATCACGCAGCTCAAGCTGTGGCGTGTCGAGGCAGAGCCGCCAACAAAACCGTGGCTATTGCCATACACGCGACACCCTTGATGGGTGTTGAGCGTGGTGCCGTCGGCATTTTTGATCCGGCTGTCGGCATCGAACGCCGCCGCCTCACAGATCAAGGCACGCTCAATGGCTTGTTCCGGGGTGATATCCCACGCGTGGAATAGATCAAAGTCTGGCTGTTCTTTAGCCATCAGCGCAGCGTCGGCGAGGCCGGAGCATTCATCTTCGGAGGTGTGTTTGGCAATCGCCAACGCCGCCGCTACGGTTTCGCGAATAGCGTCAGCGCCACTGGCGGAGGTACTGGCCGAGCCTTTGCGCTGACCGACATACAAGGTGATACCAAAGCCCTGATCGCGATTGAACTCGACAGTTTCCACTTCACGCTGGCGAACCGTGGTCGACAAGCCCTGCTCCAGGGACACCGCCACTTCACAGGCGCTTGCGCCCTGACGCTTGGCTTCGGCAATGATTTGCTCGACCTGTTCTTGCAGTGCAGGCAAGGCTTGCGGGCCTACGCTTTGAGCTGTACTCATGACTTTCTCCATCAAATTCTGCTTTCGGCACAAGCCGAATACCGACCGGGCCGGACAAGTGGCCCCTGACTGGTTATCATGGCGGCGTTTATTAGCGGACTGCCCCCATGGTTGATTCTTACGACGACTCCCTCGATGAGGGTAAAAGCAAAACTCAGGTCAAACGCGAGCTTCATGCTCTGGTTGACCTTGGCGAGCGCCTGACAACACTCAAGCCTGACTTGCTGGCGAAACTGCCCTTGACCGACGCGCTGCGCCGGGCCTTGGCCGAAGCGCCCAAGCACACCGCAAACATTGCGCGTAAACGGCATATCCTGTTCATCGGCAAGCTGATGCGCGATCAAGACCTGGACGCCATTTTGGTGTTGCTTGATCAACTTGATGCCTCCACTCGCCAATACAACGAACGTTTTCACGGTCTGGAACGCTGGCGTGATCGCTTGATCACAGGCACCGACGACGTACTCGAGAAGTTTGTCGGCGACTATCCGGAAGCAGATCGTCAGCAACTGCGTTCGCTTATACGCCAGGCCCAGCATGAACTTGCCCAAAGCAAGCCACCTGCCGCCAGCCGCAAACTGTTCAAGTACATCCGCGACCTGGACGACATAAAGCGCGGCCTGCGCTAGTGTTCAAGCACCGAATGAGTCGCACCCTGCGATTCATTCGGCGCAGTCTTTCAGGACCCCGTACCGCCTACCGTGATCGCATCGATCTTCAAGGTCGGCTGACCGACACCTACTGGCACTGACTGACCGTCTTTGCCGCAGGTGCCCACGCCGCTGTCCAACGCCAGGTCGTTACCGACCATCGACACTCGACTCATGGCTTCAGGCCCATTACCGATCAAGGTCGCACCTTTGACTGGCGCAGTGATTTTACCGTCTTCGATCAAATAGGCCTCACTGGTCGAAAACACGAATTTGCCGCTGGTGATATCAACCTGACCGCCGCCGAGGTTGGCGCAGTAGATACCCCTCTTCACCGACGCGATGATTTCCTCCGGGTCGCTTTGCCCGGCCAGCATGTAAGTGTTGGTCATGCGGGGCATTGGCAGGTGCGCATAGGACTCGCGACGACCGTTACCGGTACGTGCCACGCCCATCAACCGAGCGTTGAGCTTGTCCTGCATGTAACCCTTGAGCACGCCGTTTTCGATCAGCGTGGTGCAGTGGGTCGGCGTGCCTTCATCGTCCACCGTCAACGAGCCTCGACGACCGGCCAGCGTGCCATCATCGACGATAGTGCACAGCTTGGACGCCACCATTTCACCCATTCGCCCGCTATACGCCGAGCTGCCTTTGCGGTTGAAATCGCCTTCCAGACCATGGCCAACCGCTTCGTGCAGCAGTACGCCGGACCAACCGGAACCGAGCACCACCGGCAACGTGCCAGCAGGTGCGGGGATCGCTTCAAGATTCACCAGTGCCTGACGCAACGCTTCACGGGCATAACCCATGGCACGGTCATCCGTGAGGAAGTACCGGTAATCGGTACGCCCGCCACCGCCATGGCCACCTCGTTCGCGTCTGCCATTCTGCTCGACGATAACACTGACATTAAAACGCACCAGCGGACGCACATCCGCCGCCAGGCTGCCATCGGTGGACGCGATCAGAATCCGCTCCCAAACCCCGGCCATGCTGACCGTGACCTGCTGAATACGTGCATCCAATGCTCGCGTGGCAACGTCGATGCGCTTGAGCAGTTCGACCTTTTCCGCGCGCGTCATCACGTCCAGAGGGTTGTCCGGCGCATACAACTGGGCCACATCCTGCGTGGTGAATGCTTGCACCTGACCTTCCTGCCCGGCGCGGGAAATCGAACGCGCAGCACGTGCGGCAAGGCTCAGTGCCTCAGGGGTAATCGCATTGCTGTAGGCAAATCCGGTTTTCTCACCCGATTGCGCCCGTACACCGACGCCCTGATCGAGGTTGAAACTGCCTTCCTTGACGATGCCGTCTTCCAACGACCAGGACTCGGAAATCTGCCCCTGGAAATACAGGTCAGCCGCATCGATCCCTGGGCCAGCCAGCTCGCCCAGTACCGACTGCAAGCTGTCGAGGCTCAGGCCGCCAGGCGCTAAAAGGTGTTCGCTGACAGAGGACAAGTCGCTCATATTCACTCCGAGGTGTGCGCAGGCCGCAATGCGTCCCGCGAAAAAAATCGCCGGTGATCAGACACCGGCATCCGCGCCCGTATGGACGCCTGTTCATCGCTATCACGTTCGGCCAGCAGCACCGCTTCGCCCTGGGCCTGCTCAGCCAGCACGCGCCCCCAAGGGTCGATGATCGAAGCATGCCCGTAGGTTTCCCTTGGACCGGGGTGCAGTCCCCCTTGCGCCGCCGCCAGCACATAGCACTGGGTCTCTATCGCACGCGCCCGGATCAGGATGTCCCAATGCGCGGCACCGGTGACAGCAGTGAAGGCCGACGGTGCAGTGATCAATTGCGCACCCGCTTCACGCAGCGCGCTATACAACTCAGGGAAGCGCAGGTCGTAACACACGCTCAAACCCAGACGTCCCACCGGCGTATCGGCGACCACCACATTGTCACCATGGGCGTAATCATCCGACTCCCGATAACGCCCACGGTTGTCGGCAACGTCCACATCGAACAAATGCAGTTTGTCATAGCGTGCCACTTGCTCGCCGTGTTCATCGATCAGCAATGAACACGCGGTGACTTTACCCCGCGGCCGATCAGCCGGTGGTAGCGGTAACGTGCCAGCCACTATCCATAATTTGAGGTCGCGAGCGGCCAGTTTCAACCATGGCAGGATCGGACCCTGGCCTTGAGCCTCGGCGCGACCGATATCGGCAACGTCGCGACGGCCCATGGCGGCAAAATTTTCCGGGAGCACCGCCAGGCGCGCTCCAGACTCGGCAGCCTGTTCAAGCAGGCGGCGAGCGTGAGTCAGATTGACCAGGACATCGCTCTGGCTGACCATTTGAACTACAGCAAAAGACATGGCGCGCTCCGGACAAGACGTGCCACCACTGTACTCCATGGCGCGCTATTGAGGTTTTTCAAAGGGTTTGTCGAACGTGATCTTCGGCTCTTTCCAAGGGCCTTCAACGCGGTACTGCACACTAGCGAATCGCGCCACGCGGTCACCCAGCAGTTTGTCGACCAGGAACAAGGCCCCACCAATGGCCGGCGCGCCGACGAGTAACGCCGCAATCGGCAAGTTATTGGTCACCGGCAATGTCACCAGTAGCTTGGCATCGACCCGGTCGTTGACCATGTCCAGCGTGCCCTCAAGTTCAATATTGCTCGACGGTCCGGTCAGGGTGATCGGGTTACGGGTCACGTACACCCCATCACTGGAGACCAGCAGCCCTTTGACCCGGTCGTAACTCAAGCCCTTGCCAAGCAAGTCCGAGAAGTCCAGGCGCAAACGACGACCTATGGAGTTGAAGTTGAGCAGACCGAACACCCTCAGGGCTTGGGCGCCCCCCTCCACTTCAACGAACTGGCCGGAGCGCAACGTGGCATCCAGGCTGCCCGAGTAGCGCTTGATCCCAATCCAGGCAGGCGAACCGGGCCAACGGCCGTCGGCGTTCAGCTCGAACGTATCGCTGGTCACGGTGGGTGCAAAACCCCAAGCCTTCAGTACATCCGCAATATTCTTGCCGCCGACACGGCCCTTGTACCAGCTGCTGGTCGATCCCGGCGCGCCTTCCCAGCCACCGTCGCCCTGTAACAACATCCCCTTGAGCCCCATACTCAAATCGGAAAGCCGCACGCCCGCAGCGGTTGGCCTGGTTTTGAGCGACCACGCTCCGATCAACTGATCACCCTGGAACAACTGAGAGACCTTGATATCCATCGCCGGAATCTGCCGTGGATCGACATCGACCAGTGGGTCCTTGCCATTCTCTACCGCCGCTGCATTGGGATCAGGCGCAGGCAAACGCACGTAGAGAAGGTCAATGCCAATAGGGGCGGCTTTTGCATCGGGCAGGCTGGCCGTGCCCTTGAGCAAGGCGCTGTCGACCGCCAAAGACCAGGAGGCGTCTTTTCGATTGAGCTGCACATCGACCTGATCAAGCGTGGTGCCCAGCGCATTCAATTTTCCAATCTGCAGGTTTGCGCTACGCAGTAACTGCTTGGCGCTGCCCCCGGGATCATTACCAGCGTAGCGTTCGACGATGGTTTTCCATGGCGCAATGTCCAACTCGGACAGTGCCCCGCGCACTCTTAAACCTTTAGGGTCAGGCAGAACCGCAGCGTCCGTGCCGAGAAAAAGCTCGCCCCGGCCTTCTGCGATATTGCCGCCTGGCGCCACGAATGCCAGATTGGCCAAAGCATCGTAAGTGGCCCAGTAACGCCGGTCAGCGCCGCGCAAGGTCATGCGAAACTCGCTCTCTCGCACGTCATCAGCCGTTTTGCCAAAGGGTGCAGGAAGATCGACAGCCAAACCTTTTAGGTTTGAGTTGACCCGCAGTTGACTGTCGGCCCCGTCAAGGGTGATCTGCACCTGGTACGGCAAGTCACCGGACACCGGCAACGGCTGAGTATCGCCGAGCCAATCGGTGAGTTTCTTCAGTGCAACCTGACCATTGGCGACGACTCGGGTGGTGATCGCCCCCGGTTTTCCTTCCGCATAAATCTGCGCGGTGATCGGCCGCTCAAACGCTTGAGCGCGTATGCCGCTGCCGCTCAAGCCCTTGGCGTTGTCGAAACGGAATGCCCCCTTGAGCTGAGTCAACTCCAGCGGCGGCTCGCTCAGCTTCAAGCGTGCAGCGGCGGTATTGAAGTCCACTGCAATCTTCTGCCCTTCGCCTTTAGCCAGGGGAATGTCCAACTTCAGCTTGCCCTGCAACGAACCGTCGCCTTGCCAGCCCGCAAACATATCCGCCGTGCCGATGGGGGCCTCCTGAAGAATCTTCAGGCCATCACCCAAACCACCGACGAAATCACCGTCGACCAGCAAGTGACTGACTTGCCCGTTAGTCACATGCGGAATATTGACCTGGACATTGCTGACCTGGGTATCCAGAAGCCTGCCCTTGCTGGCTTTGATGCGGACTCCGCTGTCCTCGACGAATACATCCCCGTCCACGCCATTGAGCTGTGGCCAGCCCGGCTGGAACGCCAGCGAGGCGTCGTGCACCTTGAAAAACAGACTGATGCTGCGCGCAGCGGCTGTTGCATCGCTTCTGAGCGAGCCTTGATACTGGAAGAACCCCTGATCCACCGCGCCTCCCAGGATCGCGGTGCGCAGCCATCCGTCCAGTGCCGGGCTGAGCACGGCTGGCAGGTACTTGGCAGTGTAACGACCGTCACCCTCGACCATGCCGACCCGAAGATCCATGTAGTCTTCCTGGGTGCTATCGAAATGCAGGCGAATCAGAAAGTCGCTGGCGATTTTTCCTTCGTCGCCCACCACTTGGATGTACGGGGCAATCAGGGTAAAGCCTTGCTCATCCAGCTTCCAGGTCAGCCGGGCATTGGCCTTTCGGTATTGCCAGGGATGAGTGAATATCGGGTACAAATGCAGCATGAAGTCATCCGTAGCCAGGCGCAGTTCGCCTTGCCCCAGATCACCGCTGATGCTGCCGCTGACATTCCCGGCCGCCGGTGCGCCGTGATAGGCATTGAAGCCGACCTTGTCCAGATTGGCCGCAAAGCTTAGACGTTTGTCGCCCTCGGCTTGTGGCCGGTAATCGAGCAGCACGTTGCGCAATCCACCCGTGACTTTCAGGTTGTCGAGCACCGTCATCAGCGCGTCCGGTAATGGCGCCAGGGAATCGAGTATCGGGGTGATCGGCGTCAGGTCCAGGCGATCGGCCTGCACATGCCAAAGCTCTTCAACGTCCGGGGTCGCGTCCTGCTGCTTGAGCTGAATGCGGCTTTCCCAACGTTTGTCGCCAAGGTTCATGGCCAATGACTCAAGCGACAGGCTGAAACCACTGTTACTGCGCTGGAACCAGGCGTTGAGTGCCAGATTATCGATTTTCGTCGCCTTGCGAGCGGCATAGACCCCTTTCAACAGCGGGGCATTGACTCGCGCCACAGCACTTTGCAGCGTGCCTTTGCCCCAGGTCAGCCAGAACTCACCGCCAGCCTTGAGTGTGGAGACCGTCCATTGCCGGGTCAGGCTGGCCGGCAACCAGCGCGCCCAGTCACTCTGCGGCAGGCTCAAGTAGACATCGGCCTCGCCATCACGCCAGTTTTCCGCCTGCACCCGCGAGCGCAGGTTGAGCGCCATCGGCTGACCATCAGGCAAAGTCATACGCGCGTCCAGGCGCTGACTGCTGCTCCCGGTGCGCAAACTGAAGCTGACGTACGTGAGGGTCGAAGGCGCCTGTTCGTATGGCTGAAAGGTGATCTGGCTGTCGAGCAACGACAGCTCTGCAACCGCCTGCATCTGGGTCAACAACTGTTCCGGGTCGAAGGGCTTATCGTCCTTGACCGGCAAACCCTGAAGCGCCCAATGGCCATCCTTGTCTTCTTTGAGACTCAGTTGCAGGCCATTGAATTCCAGGTGAGCGATGCGCACTTCACGGGCCAACAGGCTGGCCCAGATGTCAGGCACCGCCCGCACATTGTCCAGCCGCAGGGCACTGGCGCCCTCGCCCACCATCACATCGTGAGCCAGCAGTGTTGGGGTAAAACCGTGCCAGCGACCTTCGAGGCTGCCAATACTCAACGGCATATTCAGCGCCGCGCGGGCCTCGGTTTCAACTTCACCACGGTACTCGGCCACCAAGGGCACCAGCTGTCGGCCGAGGCTGACATACAGCGCCGTCAAGACTAACCCCAAAGCGCACACGCCCAGACTCCAGCGAGTCAAGGCGGCAAGAAAACGCGTCAGACGCTCCATGTCAGCTGGCCCTCAGGGCTGAAGGCTGCGCGTGCAGGCGACGCGGCCGTGCAGTCATCGATGGGGTCAGGAATTGCTCATTTGCCACGCAGAGTTCTCATTAGAAGGCTTCCTGCCATTAGTACTGAAGCTGACGGATTGTTGGTGAGTTAGAGCAACACCACGTCATATTGTTCTTGGGAATACATGGTCTCGACCTGAAAACGAATGGTACGACCGATAAAACCTTCCAGCTCGGCAACGTTACCCGACTCTTCATCGAGCAAACGGTCCACGACTTTCTGATTGGCTAATACACGATAGCCTTCCGCTTGATAAGCGCGGGCTTCACGCAATATTTCGCGAAAAATTTCATAACAGACCGTCTCGGGCGTCTTCAACTTGCCGCGCCCCTGGCAACTGCTGCAAGGCTCGCACAGCACTTGTTCAAGGCTTTCGCGGGTGCGCTTGCGGGTCATCTGCACCAGGCCCAACTCGGTAATACCGATGATGTTGGTTTTGGCGTGATCACGCTCCAGTTGTTTCTCCAACGTACGCAGGACCTGGCGTTGGTGCTCGCCATCCTCCATGTCGATGAAGTCGATGATGATGATCCCGCCCAGATTGCGCAGGCGCAATTGACGGGCAATCGCGGTGGCCGCTTCCAGGTTGGTCTTGAAGATGGTCTCTTCGAGGTTTCGATGACCGACGAACGCCCCGGTGTTCACGTCAATGGTGCTCATCGCTTCGGCTGGATCGATGACCAGATACCCGCCGGATTTGAGTGGCACTTTGCGGTCTAGGGCTTTCTGGATTTCATCTTCGACACCGTACAGGTCGAAAATGGGTCGCTCCCCTGGGTAATGCTCCAGGCGATCCGCGATTTCCGGCATCAGCTCGGCGACAAATTGGGTGGTCCGCTGGAAGGTCTCGCGCGAATCGATACGGATCTTCTCGATGCGCGGGCTGACCAAATCCCGCAGGGTGCGCAGGGCCAGGCCCAGGTCTTCATAAATAACGCTGGGGGCGCCCACGGTCTTGATCTGCTCGCCGATCTGATCCCAGAGACGGCGCAGGTAGCGGATATCCATCAGGATTTCATCCGCACCAGCGCCTTCAGCTGCCGTGCGCAGGATGAAACCGCCGGCCTCCTTGATACCTTCCAGCGCAACGCAATCGGTGACCACCTTTTTAAGACGCTCGCGCTCGGCTTCGTCTTCGATTTTCAAGGAGATCCCGACGTGGGAGGTTTTGGGCATGTACACCAGATAGCGCGACGGGATCGACAATTGCGTGGTCAGACGCGCACCTTTGCTGCCAATCGGGTCTTTGGTGACCTGCACTACCAAGCTCTGGCCTTCATGCACCAGCGCACTGATGCTTTCAACGGCCGGACCTTCGCGCATTGAAATTTCCGACGCATGAATGAACGCTGCGCGGTCCAGGCCGATGTTGATGAAGGCCGCTTGCATGCCGGGTAGAACCCGTACGACTTTGCCTTTATAAATGTTGCCGACGATGCCGCGACGCTGGGTCCGCTCAACGTGGACTTCCTGCAGCACACCGTTCTCAACCACGGCAACACGCGACTCCATCGGCGTGATGTTGATCAGAATCTCTTCACTCATGGTTTATTACCTTCCAGGCGTTGCCAACAGGGTATGCCGAAACGGCCAAGAAGTTCTGCGGTTTCGCACAACGGCAATCCGACCACCGCCGAATAACTGCCGTGCAGATCGGCGACAAAAATAGCCGCCAGCCCCTGAATCGCGTAACCGCCTGCTTTGTCGTGTGGCTCGCCGCTGGCCCAGTAAGCCTTGGCTTCCTCAACCTGAATCGAGCGAAAGCGCACCAGACTGCGGACCACACGGGTTTCACAACGCTGGTTGTTGATCACAGCGATGGCAGTCAGCACTTCGTGTTCATGGCTGGACAAGGCGCTCAACATCGCCAGGGCATCGGCTTCGTCGACCGGCTTGCCGAGGATTTTTCCATTGAGCGCCACGGCGGTGTCAGCACCGATCACACAAGGGCTGGAGCCCCCTTCGCTGACTGCCAGCAACGCCAGACCGGCCTCGGCTTTGCCTCGCGCAAGCCGTTCGACGTAGGCCATCGGGGCCTCGTCGGGCAAAGGGGTTTCATCGATCTGTGCACTGAGCGAAGTAAAAGGCACGCCTATCTGCGTCAGCAGTTCACGGCGACGGGGTGAGCCCGAAGCCAGATAGAGCGGGGGCATAAGGACATCTCCCTGTCAGTGATCGTGGGCGTTGCCACTCTGCAATACGCGCTACGCAAAACATGTCACGGGGCGAAACGTCAGGCGAATGTGAATCCGCCTAATTGATACTCAAGCGGTTACGCAACCCTCGCAGGCCATAACTCACCCACGGCCACAATAACGCGCTGACCAGCGCTGGCAACACCAGTGCAAGCGTCGGCTGACGATTGCCGGTCAAGGCGCTGAGCCAGAGCTGAGCCAACTGCGCCAGACCGAAAATCACCAGAATCACCAGACTTTGTTGCCACATCGGGAACATACGCAAGCGCTGCTGCAACGACAACACAAGGAAGGTAATCAGGGTCAGGATCAGCGCGTTCTGCCCCAGCAACGTGCCATACAGCACGTCCTCGGCCAGACCGAGCAGCCAGGCGGTGGTCATACCGATTTTGTGCGGTAACGCCAATGCCCAGAAAGCCAATAGCAGTGCCAGCCATAGCGGGCGAAAGATTTCCATGAACTGCGGCAATGGTGAAACGCTCAGCAGTAAACCTACCGCGAACGTGAACCAGACCACCCAGCCGTTTTTTGCACGGGCGAGATTAACCATTATTGCCTCTCCCGAGGGGTAGCAGGCGCGGCGACCGCTGGCTTGGACGTAGCGGGCTTGGCGACCGGTTTCGACACAGCGGTTGCCGGTGAATGAGTGGCAGACGCTGCAGGCGCGTGGGCAGGCGCAGCGGACGCAGGATTTGCATGCGTAGCCGCCGGGATCGTCGGCGCAGTAGCGGGTGCATGGGCCGCAGCGGGATTGGCTGGGGTTGCGGCAGGGTCGGCTGCTTGCCGATCAATCGCTTCCTGGGCTTGCGCCGCATCGGCGGCGCGCTGCTCAGGCGAGCGGCTATCACTGAACACCAGCAACAGGTAACGACTGCGATTCAGCGCAGCGGTCGGCACCGCACGCACGATGGCGAACGGCTGACCGGAGTCATGGATCACTTCTTTGACCGTCGCCACCGGATAACCTGCCGGGAAGCGCTGACCGAGGCCGGAACTCACCAGCAAATCGCCTTCCTTGATATCAGCGGTGTCGGCGACGTGGCGTAATTCCAGGCGCTCCGGGTTACCGGTGCCGCTGGCAATGGCACGCAGACCGTTACGATTGACCTGCACAGGAATGCTGTGGGTCGTGTCTGTCAGCAGCAGGACCCGTGAGGTGTAGGGCATCAGTTCGACCACCTGCCCCATCAAGCCACGGGCATCGAGTACCGGCTGACCGAGGACCACCCCATCGCGCTCGCCTTTGTTGATGATGATGCGATGCGTGAAGGGGTTGGGGTCCATGCCGATCAACTCGGCCACTTCGACCTTTTCATTGACCAGTGCGGAAGAGTTGAGCAACTCGCGCAGACGTACGTTCTGCTCGGTCAAGGCCGCCAGTTTTTGCAGGCGCCCTTGCAGGAGCAAGGCTTCGGTCTTGAGCTTTTCGTTTTCGGCGATCAGTTCGGTACGACTGCCGAACTGGCTGGCGACACCCTGGTACAAGCGCTGTGGTAGATCAGCGACCCAGTACGACTGCATCAACACCAGTGACATCTGACTGCGAACGGGCTTGAGCACCGTAAAGCGGGCATCCACTACCATCAGCGCAACCGACAACACCACCAGCACCAACAGGCGCACGCCCAGAGAGGGACCTTTTGCGAAAAGCGGTTTAATAGGCCGCTCCTCCCAGGCATGTTTTTGCTGGGTTGAGCTTCAACGGGTTGTGCTTATTCGGCATGGAACCGGCCTGGACGCAGATTGAGAAGTTGAACACCAAATGTTGGCGTCAGCCCAACGCATACAGGTAGCACTACTGAGTGCTACCTGTAAACGGGGGCCACGTGGAGAGTCGTCCGGCGAACTTATTCGCTGGAGAGCAGATCCATGGTGTGCTTATCCATCATTTCCAGGGCACGACCACCGCCACGAGCAACACAGGTCAGTGGGTCTTCGGCAACGATCACCGGCAAACCGGTTTCCTGAGCCAGCAGTTTGTCCAAGTCACGCAGCAACGCGCCACCACCCGTAAGCACCAGACCGCGTTCGGCGATGTCCGAAGCCAGTTCAGGCGGCGATTGTTCCAGGGCGCTTTTCACCGCCTGAACGATAGTCGCCAAGGACTCCTGCAGTGCTTCAAGCACTTCGTTGGAGTTCAGGGTGAAGGCACGTGGAACGCCTTCGGCCAGGTTACGGCCACGTACATCGACTTCACGTACTTCACCGCCCGGGTAGGCTGTACCGATCTCCTGCTTGATGCGTTCTGCAGTCGACTCACCGATCAGGCTGCCGTAGTTACGGCGCACATAGGTGATGATCGCTTCGTCGAAACGGTCGCCGCCCACGCGCACGGATTCGGCATACACCACACCGTTGAGGGAGATCAGCGCGATTTCAGTGGTACCACCACCGATATCGACCACCATCGAACCGCGAGCTTCTTCAACCGGCAGACCTGCACCAATTGCCGCAGCCATTGGCTCTTCGATCAGAAACACTTCGCGAGCGCCCGCACCCAGAGCTGATTCACGGATCGCCCGGCGCTCCACCTGGGTGGATTTGCACGGTACGCAGATCAGCACACGAGGGCTAGGCTGCAGAAAGCTGTTTTCGTGAACCTTGTTGATGAAGTACTGCAGCATTTTTTCGCACACACTGAAATCGGCGATAACACCGTCTTTCATTGGGCGAATAGCTGCAATATTGCCTGGAGTCCGGCCCAGCATACGCTTGGCCTCCATCCCGACAGCAACGACGCTCTTCTGATTACCGTGGGTGCGAATGGCCACAACCGACGGTTCATTCAGAACAATACCGCGCTCTCGCACGTAAATAAGGGTGTTGGCAGTGCCCAGGTCGATAGACAGATCGCTGGAAAACATGCCACGCAGTTTCTTGAACATGGGAAAGGGACCCTAGGCAACGCGTGGGTAAAAAAGTGCGGCAAACTCTAACAACGACAGGGATTTTGGGCAAGGAGCCAATATGTTAAATTGGCTGTTTTTCCGAGCACGACCCTAGACGTTCGCGGCCTTATGACCGTAGAAATGCGATAGTGTTCCGACAATCTACCACACGGATGACATCCGTTTGCTTTCCACTGGAGAATCCCATGGCGCTTGAACGCTCCGACGTGGAAAAAATCGCTCATTTGGCTCGACTTGGCCTCAATGACGCCGATATTCCGCGTACTACCGAAGCACTTAATAGTATCCTCGAACTGGTCAGCCAGATGCAGGCCGTCGATACCAGCGGTATAGAGCCCCTTGCGCACCCGCTGGAGGCCTCTCAACGTCTGCGTGCGGACGTCGTGACCGAGCGAAATAATCGCGAGACTTACCAAGCCATCGCACCAGCGGTCGAAAAAGGCCTGTATCTGGTTCCGAAAGTCATCGAGTAAGGGAAAGAGCCTGCAATGCATCAATTGACTCTGGCCGAGATCGCCCGCGGACTCGCCGACAAAAAGTTTTCTTCCGAAGAATTGACCCGGGTTCTGCTGGCGCGTATCGCCCAGCTCGACCCGCAGCTCAATAGCTTCATCACACAGACCGAAGCGCTGGCGATCAGCCAGGCGCAAGCTGCCGATGCTCGCCGCGCAGCGGGTGAGAGCGGCCCGCTGCTGGGCGCGCCACTGGCGCATAAAGACTTGTTCTGCACTGAGGGCGTACGCACCAGCTGCGGCTCGAAGATGCTCGACAACTTTACATCACCGTATGACGCAACCGTAGTTGCCAAGCTCGCGGCTGCCGGCACGGTCACGCTGGGCAAGACCAACATGGACGAATTCGCCATGGGTTCTGCCAATGAATCGAGCTACTACGGCCCGGTGAAAAACCCGTGGAACCTCGAATACGTTCCCGGCGGTTCGTCCGGTGGTTCGGCAGCCGCCGTTGCCGCTCGTCTGATACCTGCTGCAACGGGCACTGACACCGGCGGATCGATTCGCCAACCGGCAGCGCTGACCAACCTTACCGGCCTGAAACCGACGTACGGTCGCGTTTCGCGCTGGGGCATGATCGCTTATGCCTCCAGCCTCGATCAGGCCGGCCCGCTTGCGCGTAACGCGGAAGACTGTGCCCTGCTCCTGCAAGGCATGGCCGGTTTCGATCCAAAGGACTCGACCAGCATCGACGAGCCTGTGCCGGATTATTCCGCCTGCCTCAATGGCTCGCTGCAAGGCCTGCGCATCGGCATCCCGAAAGAATACTTCGGCGCGGGTCTCGACCCGCGCATCGCCGAGCTGGTACTTGAAAGCGTCAAGGAGCTGGAAAAGCTCGGTGCCGTGGTCAAGGACGTCAGCCTGCCGAACCTGCAACACGGGATCCCGGCCTATTACGTGATCGCCCCGGCGGAAGCATCCTCCAACCTCTCGCGCTTCGACGGTGTGCGGTTTGGCTATCGCTGCGAAGACCCGAAAGACCTGACCGATCTGTACAAGCGCTCACGCGCCGAAGGCTTCGGCCCGGAAGTTCAGCGGCGGATCCTGGTCGGTGCTTACGTACTGTCGGCCGGTTACTACGACGCTTATTACCTGCAAGCGCAGAAAGTCCGGCGCCTGATCAAGAACGACTTCATGAACGCGTTCGCTGAAGTCGACGTGATCCTCGGCCCGACCACGCCTAACCCGGCCTGGAAAATCGGCGCCAAGAACAACGACCCGATTTCTGCCTATCTGGAAGATTTCTACACCATTACCGCCAACCTCGCGGGCCTGCCGGGCTTGTCCATGCCTGCCGGTTTCGTCGAGGGCCTGCCGGTCGGCGTGCAACTGCTCGCCCCGTACTTCCAGGAAGGCCGCCTGCTCAACGTCGCGCATCAGTACCAGCAAGTCACTGACTGGCACACCCGCGCCCCCCAGGGATTTTGAAAGCTGCTGCGCTCGGTAATACTGCGTTGAAAACTGGCTCGCAATGCTCATTGACTAAAGTCAACTCCGCTTGCTCGCCAGTTTCCGCCTTGTCTTGCCGTCGCTCGCTACACTTTCAAATCTCCCTGGCATTTTTTGAGGAATGAACATGCAATGGGAAGTTGTGATCGGGCTGGAAATTCACACCCAGCTCGCCACCCAATCGAAGATTTTCTCCGGCAGCAGCACCACATTCGGTTCTGAGCCCAACACCCAGGCCAGCCTGATCGACCTGGGCATGCCAGGCGTGTTGCCGGTGCTGAACGAAGAAGCGGTGCGCATGGCGGTCAAGTTCGGTCTGGCGATTGATGCCGAGATCGGTCAGCACAATGTGTTCTCGCGCAAGAACTACTTCTACCCGGACTTGCCCAAGGGCTACCAGATCAGCCAGATGGAGCTGCCAATCGTCGGCAAAGGCCACCTGGATATCACGCTGGAAGACGGCACGGTCAAACGGGTCGGCATTACCCGCGCGCACCTGGAAGAAGATGCGGGCAAAAGCCTGCATGAAGACTTCAGCGGCATGACTGGGATTGACCTCAACCGCGCTGGCACGCCATTGCTGGAAATCGTGTCCGAGCCGGACATGCGCACCGCCAAGGAGGCCGTGGCTTACGTCAAGGCGATCCACGCGCTGGTTCGTTACCTGGGCATCTGCGATGGCAACATGGCCGAAGGTTCGCTGCGCTGCGACTGTAACGTGTCGATCCGGCCAATGGGCCAGGTTGAATACGGCACGCGTTGCGAGATCAAGAACGTCAACTCGTTCCGCTTCATCGAGAAGGCGATCAACACCGAAGTACAACGCCAGATCGAGCTGATCGAAGACGGCGGCCGGGTCATCCAGCAAACCCGCCTGTACGACCCAGCCAAAGACGAAACCCGCTCCATGCGCAGCAAGGAGGAAGCCAACGACTACCGTTACTTCCCCGATCCAGACCTGCTGCCCGTGGTGATCGAAGACGCGTTCCTGGTTGAAGTGCGCGCCACCCTGCCTGAGCTGCCGCCGCAAAAGCGCGAGCGCTTCCAGGCGCAATTCGGTCTGTCGGCCTACGACGCGAGCGTGCTGGCGTCGAGCCGCGAGCAAGCCGATTACTTCGAAAAAGTAGTCAGCATCGGCGGCGACGCCAAGCTGGCGGCCAACTGGGTCATGGTCGAACTGGGTAGCCTGTTGAACAAACTGGGCCTGGAAATCGAGCAAGCACCGGTCAGTGCCGAGCAGTTGGGCGGCATGTTGCTGCGCATTACCGACAACACCATCTCCGGCAAAATCGCCAAAATGGTGTTCGAGGCCATGGCCAACGGTGAAGGCAGCGCTGACGAGGTCATTGCCCAACGCGGTCTGAAACAAGTCACCGACAGTGGCGCCATTGAGTCGATGCTGGACGAGATGCTGGCCGCCAACGCCGAACAGGTCGAACAGTACCGCGCCGCCGATGAAGCCAAACGCGGCAAAATGTTCGGTTTCTTCGTTGGTCAGGCAATGAAGGTATCCAAGGGCAAAGCCAACCCACAACAAGTGAACGAATTGCTCAAAAGCAAGCTCGAAGGCTGATACATCGGCCCAGGGTAGTAACTGACTTGTCTGCGAAGGCCATACGGCGCGGAGTATCTGACCGACCGCGCTGCCTGGTCTTCACAGCGGGACGCGTAGTTGCGCGTCAACTCCTGTATCAGGGGATTTGTGCCGACCCAAACCTGCTCAACATGAAGGACCAAAATCCATGTGGCGGCTCTTCAGCGCTTGTGCACTGCTTACTCTACTGGCCGGTTGCGCCAGCCATAACATCGACCCACGCGGTTACAACGAAGTCGGCGGCGCCAGCTATTACGGCGCCAAACATCAAGGCAAACGTACCGCCAGTGGTGAACGCTTCGATCAAAACGCCCTGACCGCCGCCCATCGCGAGCTGCCTTTCGGCACGCGGGTGTTGGTCACCGATCTGGACAACGACAAGACCGTCGTAGTACGTATCAACGACCGAGGCCCGCATGTCCGTGGGCGCTTGATTGATTTGTCACGCAAAGCCGCTGCACAACTGGGTATGCTGCACAGCGGCGTAACGCGAGTGCGCGTGCAAACCTTGAGCGACTGAAGGGTGATCTGAATTCTCGAGCTATCGACGCTTCCGCTGCCAAGCCTGCTTCAGCTGTTTGGTGGCTTGCTCCTGCTGGTGATCGGTGCCGAGCTGTCGGTACGCGCTGCTGTGCGTCTGGCCGCCAGCCTTAAGGTCCGCCCGCTCATCATTGGCCTGACCGTGGTCGCACTGGGCAGTAGCGCCCCGCAAATGGCGGTCAGCCTGCAAGCAGCCTTTTCCGACAGCCCGGACATCGCCGTGGGCAGCGTGATCGGCAGCAATATCTTCAATATCCTGGTAACCCTTGGTTTCTCGGCGCTAATCATTCCGCTACGGGTGGCCAGACAGTTGGTGCGCGTGGATATTCCACTGATGATCGGCGCCAGCCTGTTGGTCTTCGGCCTCTCGTACAATGGTGAGCTCAGCGCGCTGGATGGCTCGATCCTGCTGATTACCCTTTTGATTTATCTGTTGATCCTGCTGCGTCGATCCGCGCATGGCAGTAGCCACAGTCATCTTCAGAAAAATACCCCGACAGAGGCACTGCACAAGAAAGCTCCATGGTTCAGCAGTCTGGTGGTAATGGCCTGCGGTCTGGCCTTGCTGGTGGTCGGCGGACGCTTATTGGTGGAAGCCGCCGTGGTGATCGCCCAGGACCTGGGCCTCTCCGAACGGATAATCGGACTGACCGTTATCGCCGTCAGCACCTCGCTGCCGGCATTGACCACCTCGTTGATCGCCGCGTGGCGTGGCGAGCGGGACATTGCCGCCGGCAACGTGATTGGCAGCAATCTGTTCAACCTGCTGGGGGTGCTCGGCCTGACCGCCTTGATCGCGCCGGCCCCTCTATCGGTCTCGCCCAACGCGCTGAGTTTCGATATACCGGTCATGCTGGCTGTCGCGACACTCTGCCTGCCAGTGTTCTATTCAGGTCTGCGGGTAACCCGCGCTGAAGGCTTGCTGCTCCTGGCCCTGTATGGCGCCTATGGGCTGCATATTATTTCGTTCACCACCGGCATGCCGCTGGCTGACACCCTTGAAAAACTGATGATTCATTTCGTGCTACCCCTGCTTGCCGCCTTGCTTGCGCTCAGTACAGTTCGAGCCTGGCGGCGCCAACATTGATGAGATTGCCATGACTGACAGCAATAACAGCGGCGTAAACATGCGCCGCCAGGTAATGGGTGATGCATTCGTCGACCGGGCGCTGAACAACGCCACCGACTTCACCCAACCGCTGCAGGATTTCGTCAACGAACATGCGTGGGGCAGCGTCTGGAACCGCGAAGGTCTGCCGCTGAAAACCCGCAGCCTGATCACCCTTGCTGCCCTTACCGCGCTCAAATGCCCGCAAGAACTCAAAGGCCATGTGCGCGGCGCGTTGAACAATGGCTGTACGGTCGAAGAGATTCGCGAAGCGCTGCTGCATTGTGCGGTGTATGCCGGCGTACCGGCGGCGATCGATGCGTTTCGTGCAGCGCAGGAAGTGATCGACACCTACCAAAAAGCGGACTAGATCCAACCGCCCCATTGCAGAATGAAAATGCCGAGGTTAGTCGTCACCGCCGCCGCCAGGGTGGTGATGACGATGATCGCCGCAGCCAGCTCATGATTGCCATTGGCCGCACGCGCCATGACAAAGCTGGCCGCAGCGGTCGGGCTGCCGAAGTACAGGAACAGAATCCCCAGCTCCGCCCCGCGAAAACCACACAGCCAGGCGCCCAAGGTACAGAACACCGGCAGCCAGACCATCTTCACCAGACTGGCGCTGACTGCCATGTCACCACTCTTGCGCAATGCCGCCAGTGACAAGGTGCCGCCGATGCAGATCAATGCCAGCGGCAAGGTCATCTGCGCCAGGTACTTGCCGGACGTTTCCAGCCAACCCGGTAAGCCGATGTTGAAATAGGCAAAAGGCGCGGCTGCCAGCACGCTGATGATCAAGGGGTTGCACAGGATGCTTTTGAATACGCTCCACGGATCGGACTTGATCACCGGGCTGTAGACTGCCAACACGATGGTCGACAGCGTGTTGTAAAACAGGATCACCAGCGCAGCGAGAATCGCCCCCAGGGAAATGCCATAGTCGCCGTACATGCTGGCAGCCAGGGCCAGGCCGATGACGCCGTTGTTCCCGCGAAAGGCGCCCTGGGTATAAATCCCGCGATCCTCATGTGGGCAACGCCAGATCGCCCACCCCCAGGACAAGGCAAAACTCAGCAACGTCGCCACGACAAAATAAGCGAGCAGCCTGGGCTGCAAGGCCGCATGCAGATCCGCATGAATAATGCCGAGAAACAACAGCGCAGGCATGGTGACGTTGAACACCAGCGCGGAAGCTGTATGGATAAAGCTGTCGTTGATCCAGCCCACCCGCTTGAGCAACACGCCCAGAAACAGCATGGCAAACACGGGCGCGGTGATGTTCAGGGTTTCAAAAAATATACCCAGCATGCGGTTCAAACCCTGACCTGTCGTTAGGTGGCTAATGATAGGCCAGCCAGGATTCTAAAGCCGCAGGGAATTTGCGTTTTGTAGAGCGCCCCCGTCCCTTTTCTGAGGCGTACTGGCAATCCACCACGCGAGGGTAGTGGAAGTGGAATCGTGCAATAGGCCCATGGACGTAGGAGCTGACTTGTCTGCGAAAAGGGCGGGACGACCTTCATGCGGGGGTGAATCCAGCCATTTTACGACTGCTGCGTAGCCGATTCGCAAACAAGTCAGCGCCTACATGGGATCATTTTATTTTTTAAAAATTACTTATCAATCAATTTGTTATAGGTTTTTTGATAGGAGGCTCGGTCCGTCAGACCACCGGCACCCCTTCCATTTCCACCCCTTCCGGCCGCTTCAAAACCGCATACGCTACCCCCGTCAGTAAACTCCCTGCGACGATGGCGACTAAATACAACAGCGCATGGTTGATCGCGTTGGGGATCAGCATGACGAACAGGCCGCCGTGAGGCGCCATCAGTTTGCAGCCGAAAAACATCGACAAAGCACCGGTCAACGCGCCGCCAGCGACACTCGCGGGAATCACCCGCAACGGGTCCTTGGCCGCAAAAGGAATCGCGCCTTCGGAGATGAAGCACAACCCCAACACCAGCGCAGCTTTACCGGCCTCGCGTTCACTCTGTGCAAACTTGTGCCGCGCGATAAAGCTGGCGATCCCCATGCCAATCGGCGGCACCATGCCCGCTGCCATCGCGGCGGCCATCGGGGCATAACTCTGCGACGCCAACAGCCCGACCGAGAACGCGTAAGACGCCTTGTTGATCGGCCCGCCCAGGTCGACGCACATCATCGCGCCAAGCAACACACCGAGCAGGATCGCGTTGGTCGTGCCCATGCTGTCGAGGAAATGCGTCAACGCCTCGAGCATGCCTGCTACCGGCTTGCCGACCACGTAGATCATCACCAGCCCGGTGAACAGACTCGACAGCAGCGGGATGATCAAAATCGGCTTGAGCGCCTCGACACTGGCGGGCAATCGCGCATAACGATTGATCGCCCATGCGCTGTAACCGGCCAGGAAGCCGGCGATGATCCCGCCAATAAAACCGGCGCCCAGGGTGCTGGCGAGCAACCCGCCGATCATCCCCGGCGCCAGGCCCGGACGGTCGGCGATGGAATAGGCGATGTAACCGGCGAGCAACGGCACCATCAGTTTGAACGCAGCGTCTCCACCGATCTGCATCAGCGCGGCAGCCAGGGTGCCCTGTTCCTTGAACGCGGTGATGCCGAAAACGAACGACAGCGCAATCAACAAGCCCCCCGCCACCACCATCGGCAGCATGAACGACACGCCCGTCAGCAGGTGCTTATAGACCCCACTTTTCTCTTGTCTCGGGGCGACTTGACCGGCGGCAGCCGAAGACTCGACCTGCCCGTCAGCCAAAGCTTTTTTCAGCGTGGCCTCAGCCTGTTTGAGGGCAATGCCGGTGCCGCAACGATAAATGCGCTTACCGGCGAAACGCTCGGTATTGACCTCGATGTCTGCGGCAAGCAACACCACATCGGCGTCGGCAATGGCTTGGGCACTGAGCGGGTTACGCGCGCCGACCGAGCCCTGGGTTTCGACCTGCAGGTCGTAGCCGAGGCGCTTGGCCGCTTGCTGGATGGCTTCGGCGGCCATAAAGGTATGGGCAACCCCGGTCGGGCAAGCAGTGACCGCGACCAGCTTTGGCTTTGCGCCAGTACTTGCAACCGTTTGCAGTGGCGCCGTTTGCGGGGCGACATAGACCGTCGCCTGCTCGGCTGCCATGCGCAAAAAGCTTTCGACATCCTGCAACGCTTGGGCCGGTGACGTCTGAAACAGACGCTTGCCGACAAACCGGCTCAGGTCCAGCGGACCGGTATTGACGACCAATACCCAATCCGCCGCCGCTACGGCCTCGGGCGATAAACGATTGCCGGGCGTGTGCGGATCATGGATTTCAACGTTGGTGCTCCAACCCTGACGCTGCGCTGCCGCGTCCAGCAACCGGGCGCTGAGCACGCTGCTGACCTGGCCGTTCGGGCAGGCCGTAACAATGGCTAACTTCATCACAATCCCTCTTATTGTTCTGTCAGGGCGCGCACGCTGACGCCTTTTTCCAGCAGCTTCAGGTGTGCGACATCGCTGATGCCAAAGCCAATCTGTGTCACCGCCATCGCCGCAATGGCGGTGGCCGTGCGCAAAATCTGTTGCGGCGGATGGCCGCCGAGCAACCCGTGAACCATCCCGGCCAACAGCGAATCACCGGCACCCACGGTGCTGGCAACCACCACCTTGGGCGGCAAGGCTTGCAGGGCCACACCGGTACTGAACCAGTGCACACCCTCCGACCCTTGGGAAATCACCACATGTTCGACGCCCTGTGCCCGCAAGCGGCTCGCCACCTCAGCCTGTGCCGCGATGGAAATGATCGGCGCATCCAGAGCGTCGGCCAGCTCTTCGGTATTGGGTTTGATCAGCCACGGGCCCGCCGACAATCCAACCCGCAATGCCTCGCCACTGGTATCCAGCGCCACTTTCAAGCCCAGTGCTTTCAGGCGCAGTAGCAGCGCGTGCAACCATTCAGGACTGACGCCACGCGGCAAACTGCCCGCGACCACCACCACATCGAAGTCGGGAGCGATCTGTTCAAGACGGGCCATCAGCGCCTGCTGCGCGTCTTCGCTGACGAACGGACCTGGACCATTCAGATCGGTAATGCGTCCACTGCTTTCCGCCAGTTTGATGTTGCTGCGGGTTTCCCCGGCCACGCGAATGAACTCGTCGGTGAACTGTCGATGCGCAAACAGCGATTCGAACGCCTGCTGGTTATCGACACCAAGAAAGCCCGCCACCGTCAGGTCATGCCCGAGGTCAGCCAGCACTTGCGCAACATTCAGGCCCTTGCCTGCCGCATGGCTGAGCATGGCGTTGCTGCGATTGACCTGGCCGACCTGCAACTGATCCAACTGCACAGTCAGGTCCAGCGCCGGGTTCAGGGTCAGGGTCAGAATTTTCGCCATTACATGACCTCCATGAACATGGCTTCCACCATTGTGCGCACTTCGCCAGCAGTCCCCAGGGTCAGCGCCTGCTGCGCCAACTGCTGCGTCGTACGCAGGTTCAACTCGCGCACGCAGGCCTTGACCTCGCCAATGCTGCGCGCGCCAACACTCAGCTCATCCACGCCCAGGCCGACCAGGATCGGCACCGCCAACGGGTCCGCCGCCAACTCGCCACACACCCCCACCCATTTGCCATGGGCGTGGGCGGCACGCACGGTGATGTCGATCAATTGCAAGACGGCCGGGTGCAAACCATCGGCCTGCCCGGACAACGTCGGATGACCCCGGTCGATGGCCAGGGTGTATTGGGTCAGGTCATTGGTGCCCACGCTGAAGAAGTCCACCTCACGGGCCAGCACCGGGGCCAAGAGTGCCGCCGACGGTACCTCGATCATGATGCCCAACTGCAAATCCGCGACCGGGATCTCTTCGCGCAAACGCAACGTCATGTCCCGCGCCTGGCGCCATTCTTCGACGGTGCCAACCATGGGAAACATGATTCGCAGCGGGCGATTGTCTGCTGCGCGCAACAAGGCGCGCAGCTGGCTTTCCATGATGTGGGGGCGTTGCAAGGTCAGACGAATCCCGCGCACACCGAGGAAAGGGTTCTCCTCTTTATCGATCGGCCAGTACGGCAGGGGCTTGTCGCCACCCACATCCAGAGTCCGGACAACCAAAGGCCGCCCGGCGAGCGCATCAAGCACACGGCGGTATTCGGCTTCTTGGGTCGCTTCGTCCGGCGCCTGGGTGTGGGCCATGAAAATCAGTTCGGTGCGCAACAAGCCAATGCCCTCGGCACCCTGCTCGACCGCAATGGCCGTGCTCGCGCTGTCGCCGATATTGGCGAACACGTCGACGGCATGCCCGTCCCGGGTCAACGCAGGCTCCAGACGCAACGCCGCCGCAGCCTGCAAACGTTGGTCGCGGGTATCACGTTCTTGCGTGGCACGCTGCAAGGCCGCCGAATCCGGTGCGACACTCAGACGTCCCCGCTGACCATCCAGCAGCAGCAACGTGCCCGGAGCGATCAGCAGCACCGCATCACCCGCCCCCACCAGCGCCGGAATGCCCAAGGCACGGGCGACAATCGCACTGTGCGCCGTCGCGCCGCCCCGGGCTGTCAGAATACCCGCCACTCGTGCCGGATCCAGGCGCGCCACGTCCGATGGCCCCACTTCCTCCATCACCAGAATGTAGGGTTGTTCAGGCTCGACTATGGTCTCGACACCACACAGCTGAGCCAGCACCCGACGTCCGATGTCACGCAGGTCCGCAGCGCGCTCGGCCAGCAGCGCGTCCTGCAACAGCTCCTGTTGCCGTGCGGCGGCGTCAATCACGCCAATCCAGGCCGCTTCCGCGCTTTCGCCCTGCTCCAGGCGGCTGCCGACTTCATCGGTCAGGCCGGGGTCATCGAGCATTTCCTGGTGGGTGGTGAAAATCTCGCGAATGGCTTGCGCCTGACTGTGCTGGATCAGCCTTTCAAGATCCTGGCGAACCTCGCCCAGCGCCTGCTGCAAACGCTCACGTTCGACAGAGAAGGACTCTCCGCGTAGCGGATAATCGAAGGTCTGTGGCACCTGAATGTGCGCCGGCCCCATGGCGATACCGGGGGCCGCTGCGATGGCCTGAATCAGGCTGCCCTCGGCCGGTGCAACCAGACTCGGGCCCCATGCCTCAGCCTCAGATACGGTGGTGATTACAACATCAACTTCAACGGCCAGGGCTTCCTGTGGCAACGCCTCGACGTCTTCGCCCAGACCTTCTCGCACAGCGGCGAGTATCGCGGGCAAGGCATCGGCGGCGATGCTCGGTTCAGCAATAAACTCCAGCACCTGGCCGCGGCGCGCACCCAGGCTGAGCAGCTTGCTCAGGCTCTTGACCGAGACGGCGGCTTCACTACTGTCGACGATGCGCACCCGAATCTCGCCTTCAAAACCTTTAGCCAATTGCGCGAGGTTTTTCGCCGGGCGTGCATGCAAGCCATGGGCGTTAGCCAGTGCAATACGCTCACTCGGCCAATCCTGCGGCAGTTCACCCCCCAATACCGCGAGCACCGCACGGCTGCTGGTGGCGTGGCCCAACTCGTGGCCACGGCCTTCGATCAGCAGCGCACATAGACGCTCAAGCAATGCCTGATGGGCCTCGCCCAGGCTGGCGAGACAGAACAAGCCATTGAGTGGCTGACCCAGAAAGCGAATCGGTTTATCTGGCGTGACAAACGCCAACCCTGGACGCTTGACCGTCTGCTCGCTGTGCAGCCACCACAAACCATCGCCTAGAGGCAGCGCTTCAACCTGTTGCAGTACGGCCGCGAAGCCATTACTGACGCAATCGGCCTTGCGCAACAGCCGCGCGCCACGCCATACCAGCTCTTCAAAGTCATCCGCCGACACGCCAAGGCTGATCATCTGCGCATCGAGCGCCAACTCCTGCGGCGCACCCTGAAGTAATTTCAGCAACGCCTCGGGGCTCTTCGCCCGACGCAACGCTTCGCCCAGATCGGTTTCGCCCAATGCACGCGTGAGCAATTGCAGTAAACGCAGATGCTCGTCGGATTTCGCAGCTATACCTATGGCCAGATAAACCATCTGCCCATCGCCCCAGTCCACGCCCTCGGGGAACTGCAGCAAGCGCACGCCTGTGGCGAAGACCAGGTCACGGGTTTCGGGAGTACCGTGGGGAATGGCGATGCCCTGGCCCAGAAAAGTCGAGCCTTGTGCTTCACGGCCCTGTAAACCCTCAAGGTAGCCCTCGGCGACCAGTCCATCGGCAGCCAGCTTATCGGCAAGCAGGTGCAATGCGGCGGACTTATCCACAGCCGTCTGGGCCATGGATATTTGCTCTACGGTGAGTTCGAGCATGCCTTTCTCCTTTGTAGCGCCGTTGGGCGCTTGCTTCTTGTTTTAGGAACCGATGAACAAGAACGGGTTGAATTGAACGACAGCTTAGGCGATGAAGGGATAACTGTCTGACAGTCCCGTGTTGTAGATTACGGCAGAAAATTTGCCTTGCTGAATCGTTTAATCTATCAAGTCCGGCACGTTACTCGATAATCTGCTGCCGTTGAAGTCCAACCGTCAGATGGCAGGCGGAAGTTTTTTCAAAGCCCCACGAAAAAGCAGGGAGCTTCATGAGGAGTGATTGACGCAGAACATTCACCAGGCAACATAGAATTTCCACACAGATCGGCGCGCACACAAACAACGAAAGGAACTCTCGGCTTGAAACTCACTGATATTGCCCGTCTGGCCGGTGTATCCGTTACGACCGCCAGCTATGTGATCAACGGCAAGGCCGAACAGCAGCGCATCAGCAGCGCTACGGTCGAGCGCGTGCGCAAGGTGGTCGAGGAGCATGACTTCCGCCCCAATCCGCAGGCCGCCGGTTTGCGCAGCCGCCACACCCGCACCCTCGGTTTTATCCTGCCTGACCTGGAAAACCCCAGCTACGCCTGCATCGCCAAAGCGTTGGAGCAAGGCGCCCGCGCCCACGGCTATCAACTGCTGATCGCCAGCTCCGATGATGCGCCTGTCAGTGAATTGCAATTGTTACAGCTGTTTCGCGCCCGACGCTGCGATGCCCTGTTCGTCGCCAGCTGCCTGCCAGACAGCGATGACAGCTACGGCGAGCTACAGAAAGCCGGATTGCCGATCATTGCCATCGACCGGGAAATGGACGCCACGCGCTTTTGCTCAGTGGTCAGTGACGACCATGAAGCCAGCCTGCAACTTACCCGCAGCCTGCTCAAGCCGCTGCCACGACACATTGCGCTGATCGGTGCGCGCCCTGAGCTCAGTATCAGCCGCGCTCGCGCCTCCGGCTTTCAACACGCGCTCGAAGGTTTCGAGGGCGCAGTGATACTCGAACAGGGCGAGGCCTTCAGCCGTGCCTGCGGTCGGCGTCTGGCCGGCGATTTGCTCGAACGGCTCGGGCATTTACCCGATGCGTTGGTCACCACTTCATACGTGCTGTTGCAGGGTGTTTTCGACCTGCTGCAAAGCCACGCGCTCAACCCTGCACACTTGCACCTGGGCACGTTCGGCGACACGCAGTTGCTGGATTTTTTACCCCTGCCGGTCAACGCCATGGCCCAGCAGCATCACCTGATCGCAGAGAAAGCACTGGCCCTGGCGCTGGCGGCCATCGAGAAGGATGACTACCAACCTGGCGTCCACGCCATCGCGCGGACCTTCAAGCAGCGGATTCGCGAGGCCTGAGCATGGCGCTGATCGACACCCACACCCACCTGGACTTCCCGGATTTCGACGCAGATCGTCAGACAGTCCTGGCCAATTGTCGGGCCATGGGTGTGCAACGGTTGGTGGTGCTGGGCGTGTATCAGCGCAACTGGCAGCGCGTGTGGGATCTGGTGCAAAGCGATGCGGGACTGTACGCCGCGTTCGGCCTGCATCCTGTGTTCCTCGATGAGCATCGTCCGGAGCATTTGACGGAGCTAGGCGACTGGCTGACACGGCTGAAGGGCCATAGGCAAGTCTGTGCAGTCGGTGAAATCGGCCTGGATTATTACCTGGAATCCCTGGACCGCGAACGTCAGCAAGTGCTTTTCGAGGCGCAACTGCAACTCGCAGACGACTTCAAACTGCCCGTCCTGCTGCATGTGCGGCGCAGCCATGCACAGGTGATTGCCACGCTCAAACGCTACACACTGCAACGCAGCGGGATCATCCACGCCTTTGCCGGCAGTCGGGAAGAAGCCCGGGAATACATCAAGCTGGGGTTCAAGCTTGGCCTGGGCGGTGCCGCGACCTGGCCGCAAGCACTGCGCATGCACAGGGTCATCGCCGACCTGCCGCTGGACAGTGTGGTGCTGGAAACCGACGCGCCGGACATGCCCCCGTCGATGTACCCGAACCAACGTAACAGCCCGGAGCACCTGCCCGATATTTGCCGGGTGGTCGCAGACTTGATGGGCGTGCGCGCCGACGATCTGGCCGATGCCAGCACCCGTAATGCATGCGAATTGTTCAACTGGGAGTCAGTGGCGACTCCCATTGCTGGCTGAATACCCTCAGACCCGAAACGCGCTAATCAGCTGCTTCAACTCCACCACCTGCGCAGACAGTTGACGGCTGGCGTGTTCAGTCTGATTCGCCCCCTCCGCCGTACGCTCGCCAGCACGGTTGATCTCGACGATGTTTCGATCAATATCGTGGGCGACCGCTGTCTGCTGCTCAACGGCAGTCGCAATCTGCTGGTTCTGATCGACGATCATGCCCACTGCGCCAAGGATATTTTCCAGCGCCCGCTGGACCTTTTCCGATTGGCCCACCGTGCCGTTGGCCACCTCATGACTGACGCCCATGGCCTTGACGGCCGCGCCAACGCCACCTTGCAACCTGGCGATCATTTGTTCAATTTCTTCGGTGGACTGTTGCGTGCGCTTGGCGAGGGTGCGCACCTCATCGGCGACCACCGCAAACCCTCGGCCTTGCTCACCCGCACGCGCAGCCTCGATGGCCGCGTTGAGCGCCAGCAGGTTGGTTTGTTCTGCGATGCTTTTGATCACGTCCAGCACACGACTGATCGATGCGCTGTCGCTGGCCAACTGATTGATCACCAGTACCGACTGATCAATCTCACTGGCGAGCCGGGCGATGCTGCCCTGCTGTGATTCGACCAAGCCACGACCACTCACGGTTTCCTGATTGACACTGTGCGCACTGCTCACTGCCGCTGCCGCACTGCGCGCCACTTCCAGCGCGGTCGCCGACATCTGATTCATCGCGGTGGCAACCTGCTCGATCTGGCTGCGCTGCCCCGCCACCGCCTGATTACTGACTGCCGATACAGACTCGACCTGACTGGCCTGACGTTCGACCTCGACAACGGTTTGGCCCACCCGCTCGATCAAGTCATGAATTTTCATCACGGTGCCATTAAACACCATGCCCAGCTCACCCAACTCGTCGCGGCTGTCAGCCTTGAAACTGGCGGTCATGTCGCCCGCCGCAACTTTGTCCATCACAGCGCCCAGTCGTTTCAACGTCGTCCGGGTCGACGCATAGAAGCCGCCGTACAGGTAAAAGATCAGGAAAAAGACCACCGCCAGTGCCGTCACCAGCAACATCATGTGCGAGCGGTTCTGCACCAGTCGCCCTTGCAGTTCCTGGTTGAGAAACACCAGGGTTGCATCATTCAGTTGATAGGTTTGCGCCATCAGCCCGGTGGTGCGCTGATAAAATTTCTGCCACGGCATATCCAGCGTGTCGGCCGAAACCACCTGTTCTTCGAACAGCTCACTGCTTTGCTTGAGTGTTCCCAGGCTGGCTTTGGCTAACGCCTCAAGTGCCCTGCGCACGGCCGGGCTGGCGTCCATGGCATCTTGCAGTTTCAAACCGTAATCGGCCTGAAGTTTTTCCAGATTCTGCAACAGCTCATCGAAGCGGGTGCTGGCCGATGAGTTAAGCACGCCCTGGCCCAACGAATACGAGCCCATGGCGCGACCATCGCCAATCATCTGCGTAACCATCGGGGTCACACTGGTGACCAGTTCGATCAGTTGCCGCACATCGCTGCTGTCGTCCTGGCCGAGTCCGGCCTGGCTGGCAATGACTTTACTGAAGGTCTGAGCCTTGTTCCGCAGTTTCTCCATCAAGGCACTTTTGTTTTGCAACGAAGATTCTCCCCGTTGCGCCTTGAAGTCGGCGATCAATTCGTCCCGTTTGGTGTTGAAAGCCGCGACCTGAGCGACGTCTGTCGTCAGCGGCGTCAGGCTCTGCAGGGTGTTGAGCAGTGTGGTTTCAAGGGCGCTGATCTGCGCCTCGAGTTCCGCGGCTTGCACGGACTGGCCAAGAATGGCGTTGATCTCGACCAGATCGGTCAGGGTTTCCAGGTCCCGGCGCAGGGACAGACTAGTGCCCAGCAGCTCAAGGCTTTCCAGCTCGGTGCGGGTACCGACCAGCTCGTGATACGCATCACGCACCAGATAAAAGTTGGTGACGAGCATGGGCAGGAAAAACAGGATGCTGATGAGGGTGAACTTCATCGCAAAGCTCAGACGGTTCATCAACGCGATAGCCGGGTACAAAAGGCTCTTCACAAGAAGTCTCCCTTTTCTTTTATTTTTATTGGGTGCCGCGAATCATCCAAATAGCGCAAAGCCACTATTTAGCGATAGAACCTGTATACCTGATATCGACTGGGGGTTTTGTAACTAAAGGTAAACGCGACAGACGCCGCGGGCAGGCGGCGTCGAAGACGGGGGTAATCGTTTACAGGGAATGTCGGCGGTCGTTGATCAGACCAGCAACGTCCACAAGGCAAAGCCTGCATACCAGACTACCGCTGAACGCAGCAGCAGTTCCCAGAGCGCATCAAGGCTGGCGACGCCGTCGGCGCCCACCACCGGCGCGGGTATTTCGCCCGCAACCCGACCGATTTTCGTGACCAACTGGGCAGCACTGATGTTCCAGTTGAGCAGCTCATGCAGCATCACTCGGGTGACGGCGACAAAGTTGCCGACCAACGCAAAACTGGCGGCCAACAAACGCACCGGCACCCAATCGAAAGCATGCCGCAACTGCCCGGCGCGCTCGACCAGTGCCGGGGTTTTCCCATGTTCAGCGGCCAGAGCCAACAGCCGATAACTCAGGGCCGCAGCCGGGCCAAGCAGGAAATACCAGAAGATCACCGCAAAGAAGCTTTGATAGGCCTGCCACAGCAAATAACTCTGAACGCCTTCGAGCAGTTGCTCGCTGTTATCGGCGACCACCCTCATGTCACGCTCCGCTACATGGCTGCCAGCCTGCTCGTCGCCTCTGCGCCAGGCATCGCGAAAGGGCCCCAATGCGGCCAACAGATCGCCACGCCCCAAGCTGTAAATCAACACCAGCAGGTGCACCGGAAACGCCAGCCAGCCATACGCCACCGACTGCAGCACAATCAACACCAGCCCCAGCAGCAACACCGGCAATAGCACCATCAACGCCAGGATCAGCCAAGGCCGAGTGCTCATGCCTGGGCCGGCTTCCATTTTGGCCAACTCCCGCAGCCACACACCGTCACGCTGAACGCGCTGGCGCAGGGCCGAAAACTTCTCTATCCAGACTGCCAGCAGCAACACCAGAAAACTCATTACCCGTCCCTCACTTCAATCCTGCAAAGCAGCTCGATAACGCGCCCAGTCGAAACAGGGGCCCGGATCGGTCTTGCGCCCCGGGGCAATATCGCTATGGCCGCAGATTCGCTGCGTGGTGATACCCAAAAACGTCGCCTGCAACTGCCGGGTCAACTCGATCAGCGCAGCATACTGGGCGTCGGTAAACGGCACATCATCGGTGCCCTCCAGCTCGATCCCGATAGAAAAATCATTGCACGTCTCACGCCCTTCAAAGCTGGACACACCGGCATGCCAGGCGCGGTCCAGACAGGAGACAAACTGAGTGACCACCCCGTCTCGCTCGATCAAAAAATGCGCCGACACGCGTAAATCAGCAATACCTGCAAAATAGGGGTGTTCTGTGACATCCAGTTGATTCTGAAAGAAGGCCTGGACTTTACCGGTCTTGAACTGAGCGGGCGGCAAACTGATGTTGTGGATCACCAGCAGAGAAATGTCAGCGTCGGGTCGCGCATTGAAATTGGGCGACGGGCAGTGATGCGCGCCGTGGCACCAACCGCTTGCGGAGTCCAGCTGCATGAAAGGTTCCCTGAACAGACGAATCGATGAGCACAAGTATGCCCTCGATAAGGGGAAGTGGGGCAGCAATATTCAGTGTCTGAAAATACTTTCACCCATGAATTTGCTGCCACTGCCTGCACAGTGGGCCTGTGTCAGGCAGGCAGGTTAATCGCGCTTGAGCCGACGCAGATTGCTGATTACCGATTCCAGCGCTCGATCAAACAGCAACGCATCGTCCAGCAGGCGGATGGCGCCACGACGAAACTCCACAGCCAAGCCCATGCGGGTCTTTTCCAGGACTTTCATGCCTCTGCGGTTAACGAAAATATAACGGCCCGTGGGCTCAATGATGGTCGCCAGCTTGCAACGCATTGCCTGATCGTCATCTTCTTGCATTTCCACCCAGCAGCCCACCCGCAGTGTGTCGACCTGAAGCAGGGCGACATCGTCATCCGCCAAGCGAACCAAGGGCTCGCCTACCGGTTGTTCACCGGCGGCAATCAGGACGATTTCCTCAACCACCTGAACCATTTCAGACGCTGGCTCAGAGGCTGCCAGGTTGTCTTCCTGATGGTCCTGCTGACGTGCGAAGTGGTGAAAGGCCTGCACATGCAAGGCTTCCAGTTGACTGAAAAACTCGCCGGTGGCAAACGGATCAAACGCGGCACTGGTCAGACCATCACGTAACGACTTGAGTAAACCGGGGACCAGATCCAGTAATCGCTGGCGAGCATCGGCTTCCGAATGCAGCTCGACGCTCCAGATCAGATCGTCCATGGCAGCCAGACCCGCACTCCACTCCGTTGACTGTTCACCGTGCTTCAGGCAGGTCAACAACAGCACCTTGCTCCAGGCTTCCTCCAGCAGGCGCACCACCGCCTCAGGCAATGTCTTGCCCAGCAGACGCTGGTTCAGTTCCTGCTGCACGCGCTGGCGAGCCAACTCGGCCCTGGCGCGACCCTCTTCAGCATCGCGAGTACGCTGTTCCAATAATTCACTGCGCCGACGTTCATCGTTGGTGAACGTCAGAAAGTCCGCGAGCAATTCCGAAAAAATCGCCGGGTCATCAACGAAGTCATTCAGCAGCCGTTGCACGATGTGTTCGACACGCAGGTACAGGCTGTCGCGCAGATTATCGTCACGCCCGCCCCAGCCCAGCGCGGCTGAAGCGATTTCGTTGAGCAGCCGCCGCGCCGGATGGGTGCCGCGGCTGAAAAAACTTTTGTCGAGTACCGCGACCTTGAGCATCGGGATTTGTAGCCGCCCAATCAAAACCTTGAGCGAATCCGGCAAATTGCGGTCATCAAGGATGAACTCGAAGAGCATCGCGATCAGGTTGATTACGTCCTCATCGACCAAGGCCACCACGCGAAACTTGCCACTTCTCATACTGACCCGGGCCAACAACTGATCCAGCTGATTGCGCAGATCGAAATCATCCTGCGCTTCCGGGGTCGGCACGTACTGCTGCAGATGCGACAACAGGCGCAACAGGTCTTGACTGGAAATCGGCTTGGTTTCGGTGCTGGCTTCATTCGGGGGTGTGACGCGGCCACGCACGAGCAAGAGTAACTCCTGCAATGCCGCAAACACCTCTTGCACGTCCTGCTCGAATTTCTGACTGACGCGTGCCGAAACGTCCTCTTCAGCGCCCTGAGACAAACGTCCGCTGGGTGCCGAACGATCAGCGGCACGACGCACAGGCGCGGCTTTGAGTTCAGGAAGAATGCCGTTGTCGATCAACAACTGGTTGGCTTCGGCGTACAGCTGATCAGCATCGGCCAGCACGTACTTTTCAAACAGCTTGAAGATGATCAGTTTGACCTTGATTTCCACGCCAAGGCTGCGCCCTGCCTGCAAAAAGAAATCGCACAACAAGGTCGGCCCCATGGGGTTGGTTTCGTCGCTCAAACGCTTGGGGATGAGGGTGTTCAAACGCGTGGTCAACTGGCCCAAGGCAAAGCCATCGCGGCTCAGCACTTTGGAGACCATCGCCTCCACGGCCACCGTCCTTTCCAGATCGTCGTTGTGCACCAATGCCAGCTTGTCGAAGGACACGGGCGGCGCAACGACCGGTTCGTTCACCTCGTATTGCCCCAGACGCAGGAAGGCCTCAAAAAACTTGTCGAGAAAACCGCGTTCAATGCTTTTGCGCTTGAGGCGCAGGTCGCGCATGGCCTCGAAGAAAATATTCTGTTCTGCGTTGTTGTGCGCTCGATCCGCCATTTCGAACAACGTGTCGTCAGCGTTATCGAACAAGGTTTGCAGCGCGTCTTTGAGTTGCTGTGCGGCTTTATCACGGACTTGCAAGAGTACGACGGGCAACCTGGCCAGCGACGAACTCGCCGTTTGCTCAGGGGTCACCTTATTCAACGGCACCACTTTTCCGTCGTTTTGCATGCAAGCTTCCTCTTGAATACAGTCAAAACCCCTCTACAGACAAGACGTGTAAGCCCCGTCCGTAAAGCGATTTCCTTTAAATTCGATTTTCGTCAAAGTCATGACGTCAATTGCAAGGCGGAGTATCTTGCAAAAGATGTCTGTTGCGCCAGTGAACTCTTCGCCGCGCAGAAATTGACCTGCGCTGGGTAGACCTTCAAAAACGCCATCTATCGCACCGCCGTCGATAAAACCGACCAACTGCACGCCAAGGCTTTAGACAAGGGGCGTGTCACGGGGTGGGTTGCGGCGGTGGGGTGCCTTATACTCCAGCCACTTAGAAAGTGGAGCCCGCTATGCCAAATCTACGCCTCGCCCACCTGACTGCCGAAATCGAAGCCAACGTGCGCCGTGCGTTGCTTGAGGACGTTGGCAGTGGCGATATCACCGCCCAATTGATCCCTGCAGAACGCCTCGCCAAAGCCACTATCATCACTCGCGACGCGGCGGTGATCAGTGGCTCTGCGTGGGTGGATGCGGTTTTTCGTCAGCTGGACCCTCGCGTTGCCGTGCACTGGCAGGTCACCGATGGTGATCGGGTCAAGCCCAACCAAGCGTTGTTCCACCTCGAAGGCCCCGCGCGTTCATTGCTCACCGGCGAACGCAGCGCGCTGAACTTTCTACAAATGCTGTCGGGCGTTGCGACGTGCGCACAGTTCTACGCGGACAAAGTCGCCGACACCCAGGTCAAGCTGCTGGACACCCGTAAAACCCTGCCGGGCCTGCGCCTGGCGCAAAAGTACGCCGTCACCTGCGGCGGCTGCCATAACCACCGCATTGGCCTGTTCGATGCCTTCCTGATCAAGGAAAACCATATCGCGGCCTGCGGCGGAATTGCCCAAGCCGTCAGCGCAGCCCGTAAAATCGCCCCCGGCAAGCCGGTGGAAGTCGAAGTCGAAAGCCTCGACGAACTCAACCAGGCCCTCGCTGCCGGCGCTGACATCATCATGCTCGACGAACTGAGCCTGGACGACATGCGCGAAGCCGTCCGCCTCACCGCCGGCCGCGCCAAACTCGAAGCCAGCGGCGGCATCAACGACACCACCCTGCTGCCGATTGCCGAAACCGGCGTCGACTACATCTCCATTGGGGCGCTGACCAAAGACGTAAAAGCCGTGGACCTGTCGATGCGCTTGAGCCTCTGACGTTTCGCCAGGCATGAAAAAGCCCGATCAGTGATCGGGCTTTTTTTGACGCTGGTGCCGAAAATAGGAATCGAACCTACGACCTTCGCGTTACGAGTGCGCTGCTCTACCGGACTGAGCTATTTCGGCG